>ERZ780043.295-NODE-295-length-9289-cov-4.52502_pt1 | contig 9289 bp, 9 predicted proteins | sample MGYA00511850_ERZ780043 | MGnify/ENA primary metagenome ERZ780043 (study PRJEB29588, sample SAMEA2161608) | human gut metagenome | biome: human gut; feature: human-associated habitat; material: faeces | place: Denmark | collected 2008/2010 ... | reverse complement strand
ACACGCCCCGCGCCCCCACCCGCCGCATTCACCGAGGACGGCTGGTTCAAGACCCGCGACCTGGGCCGCCTCGACCGAGACGGCTGGCTCTACATCAAAGGCCGCTCATCGACCACCATCATCGGCCCCAGCGGTGAGAACATCTATCCCGAGGAAGTCGAGAGCGTCATCAACAGCCACGAGATGGTCGCCGAATCGGTCGTAACCTCCCGCAAGGGCCGCCTGACCGCCCTCGTCCACTTCGACTCCGAGAAGCTCAAGGCCTTCCTCGAGTCGACCGACGAGCTCAAGCGCACTACACAGGAGAAACTCGAAAACCTCAAGAAAGAGGTCCTCGAGTATGTCAATCAGAAAGTCAGCAAATTCTCCCGCATCAGCGAGATAGACCCCCAGGAAGAAGAGTTCGAGAAGACCGCCACCCACAAGATCAAGCGCTACCTCTACGACGGGTCCAAGACACCCGGCAAGTCCTCCAAGGACAGTAAGGACACCAAAGGCTCCAAATAGCCAATTTCACTCACACTCCTTCCAAAGGAGTAGGAAATTACCTGAATTTGGCCACTCCTTCCGAAGGGGTGTAATGCTGCACTTCCAAGAAAACGGTTCCACAATGCCTACAGCAGGCACTGCTCCGGAAAAGGCCCGTTCACTCCTTCCGAAGGAGTAGGAGTTTGCCGGGATTTGGCCACTCCTTCCGAAGGAGTTGGGATTTGCCGGGATTTATACACTCCTTTAGAAAGAGTGTAATGCTACATTTAAGCCGATTGGTTTATAACGATATCCAGAAGGTGACGGCGAAAGGCCGTTTGACCCGGCACTTTCCGGATGGGAATCCGGAGCAGGACCCGTTGGAGGGTAGGAAAGGACTGAACGGAAGGAAAACGCCGCTACAGACGCTGTGGCGGACATCGCCCGATGACTCACCTTCCGAAGGTGAGACGATTTCGAGGGGAAACTGCACACCTTCCGAAGGTGGGAAAGGGCGGAACGGAAGGAAAATGCCGCTACAGACGCTGTGGCGGACATCGCCCGATGACTCACCTTCCGAAGGTGAGACGATTTCGAGGGGAAACTGCACACCTTCCGAAGGTGGGAAAGGGCGGAACGGAAGGAAAATGCCGCTACAGACGCTGTGGCGGACATGCTGCGAATACTCACCTTCCGAAGGTGGGACGATTTCGCGGAAAAACTGCACACCTTCCGAAGGTGCGAAAGGCCAGGAGAAGGAGGACGGCTACTTGAAGTCAATGTCGAAGCGGCCGACCCATTCGCCCTGGGCGCCGGCCTGGACGACGACGACATCACGGCCGACGCGGTTCTGGTAGACGCGGTCGGTCTTGAGGAAGGTGTGGGTGGGGGGGGGAGGGGGTGGCTGTGGCCGCCGATGATGATGTCGATGTTCTCGGAATCCTTGGCAAGGGCGACATCGTTGGCCTGGTCCGGATAGCCGGAGTAGCCGAGGTGAGTGAGGGCGATGACCAGGTCGCACTTCTCGACGTTCTTCAGGTAGTCAGCCCACTTGTCGGCGGAAGCGAAGGCGTCCATGTAGACGATGCCCTTCAGATTCTGCCTGGCCACTAAGGTCCTCAGAGGAACAGTCAGGCCGAAGATGCCTATCTTCTTTCCGGCCTTCTCCACGATAACGTAAGGCTTCACCAGATCCTCCAAAGCAGTGCCGGAGAAATCATAGTTGGCGCAAACGGTCTGAAACCTGGCCTTGGACAGACGGCGGGCCAGCTCGTCCACTCCGTTGTCGTACTCGTGGTTGCCGATGGCCACGACCTCATAGCCGAGGGCGTTCATCACCTCCATCTCGAGGTCTCCGCCGAAGACTGTAAAGTACGGTGTGCCCTGGTTGTAGTCCCCGGCATCCACTATCAGCACATGGTCCTTGCCGTACTGGGAAAGCACCTGCTGGAAATACTCGGCGCGGCGGTGCACTCCTCCTGTGCCGGCACCCTTTCCGGTGCGGACCTCCTCTATCTGGGAGTGGGAGTCATTGGTATGCAGGATTACCAGGTCCTGGGCGGTGAGAGCGGGTGCGGCAGCGAAGAGCAGAAGGGCGGCTGCCGCGGATATGATATTGTTCCTCATTTTCATAACTTGAGTCATCTGTTTTTAGTCCTCGTCAATGATTACACGTCCGTCCGTCTTGTTCTCCAGCACCACTCCGGATTCGGAGAGTTCCTCCAGATAGGCCACCGCAGCGTCCCGCATCACTATGCCGGTGCGCTTGATGGAGACGGCCTCGCTGCCGATGTGGAAGCGGTCGCCGCCGTCGAGCAGGAAATCGATGGTCACAAGGTTGTACAGGCCGTCCTCCTCCAAGGACTGCCCTCCTATCAGGCAGTTCTCTATCTCCTTGTCCTCGACCAGTATCCGCACTCCGCCGAGGGCCTCGAAGCGCTCGCGGTGAGCGAAGTTCTCGAGAATCTCCCGCACGTCCTTGCCCTTCATCACGGCCACTACGACCGAGTTGTTGAACGGAAGGGTGGAATAGATGTCGTAGACGCGGACCGCACCCTTGGGGAAGTTGCTGCGGATGCCGCCCATGTTGGTCAGGGAGAGCGTGGGATAATCGTTGTCGATATAAGGCTGAGCTGCATGTATCAGCATGTCGGCCACCAGGTTGGTCAGGGCGCTCTCGGGCTGGGCCTCCTCTATCTCGGCATTGGAGTAGATGACCACCTTCATCAGAGGGCCCATCTGCTCCTGATGCTCAGCGATGATGCGGTCCACCGGATACACGGTCGCACTCTCGTAGGTCGAATCCATGCGTACCCTCTGCCACTTGTACTCAAAGTTCTGAGCACTAAGCAGCTGTCCCGCCAAAAGCAGCACAGGAACCACAAATAAAAACTTACAATCCTTCATCGTAAAAATCGTAAAATTAAATTCTAATTCTTAAACAATTCAAACAATCCGTCATTCCAAGGTCTACCCGAAAACGGACAAAACCGGAGAGAGGCAAATCATCGCAAATTAAACAAAGCCTCACCCGAGGTGCGTCAGAGTGGGTAAAATGCAAGGCGTCGAGGAGGACGGTGAAGGAGTTTACTTGACGTAAATGACTGAGCCGTCCGCTGAAGACAACGCCGCAGTTTGCCCGCTATGACGCGCCGAATCAGTATTTTAACCATTTCCAGATGTCCTTCCAGGAGTACTTCGTACCGTGCATCAGAATACCGATACGGTAGACCTTTCCGGAGAAGAACACAGCTATCAGGAAAGTAATCAGCAGCAGCCCGATGGACAGCAGCAGCTCCCAGGTCTGCACGCAGCCCTCGAAGGGCACGCGGGCCAGCATCACCATGGGGGAAGTGAAGGGGATCATGGAGCCCCAGAAGGCCAGCTGTCCGTCAGGATTCTGGAAGGTCTGGAGCATGAGCAGCAGGCCGAGGATAAGGGGAATGGTCACGGGCAGGACGAGCTGCTGGGTATCGGCCTCGTTGTCCACTGCCGAGCCTATGGCCGCAAAGAGGGAAGCGTAGAGCAGGTATCCAAGCACGAAGTAAATCAGGAAGCAGCCGATGATAAGACCGAAGTTGACTTCCTTGAGGGCTGCGAATACCTGTGCGACCTCGCTGTCGGAGGCCGAGGCTATCTGGGCCATCTGCTCAGAGTCCATGCCGGCCATCTGGGTCATCTGCTCCATGGCCTCGGGGTCGCTCATCAGCTCAGGTCCCATAGCGAGCTGGAAGCCGAATACGATGGCCAGGGTCAGGATCACCCAGATGAAGAACTGGGTGAGGGCCACGCTGGCCACTCCGAGTATCTTGCCTATCATCAGGTCGAAAGGCTTTACGGATGAGACGATGACCTCCACTATCTTGTTGGATTTCTCGTTGATGACGCTGGACATCACCATATTGCCGAACATGGTTACGAACATGTAGATGACGAAGCCCATGATGAAGGAGATGGCCATGCTGATGCCGACTAAGGACTCCCGCTCCTGCCCGTCCTCGCTGACGATATAGGTGTTCAGCTCCACTTCGTGATTGAGGTCGGCCTGTATCCGGTCGAAGTTCTCTATGTTGTACTGCTGGAGCTTGTAACGCTCGATGATATCGTTGACATCGGCCTTTATCGCATCGCTCACCTTGGCGTTGATCTGCTTGGCGGCGTAGGCGTCCACTGTCACGTTGTTGGCGGTATCCAGGGGCGAGACGTACATCGCCGCATACACTCCCAGACTGTCGAGATGGTTCTTGACGAAGTCCATATCGCCGCTATCCGAGATAATGTACTCAATCTCCGCCCCGCTCTCGAGCGACTGGGCCACAATACCCGATGCGTCGACCACCATCACCTTGCTGACATCCTTGTCCAGGTCGGCCATCATGATAAGAGAGGGCACGATCATCAGGGCAGCGAAGAGAATCGGTGTGACGATAGTAGTGATGATAAATGATTTCTTCTTGACGCGGATGGAGAATTCACGTCCCAGTACGAGTTTTATCTTCTTGAAGTCCATATTACTTGTCCTCCCCTTTTACCAGTTGGATGAAAATATCGTTCATGCTCGGTATCAGCTCGCGGTAAGACACCACGTCGATACCGCTTGCCGCCAGTTCCGAAAGTATCCGGCCGGAAAGCGTGCCCTTGGCCACGTCGTAGACGGCTCTGCGGATATCCTTGTGCTCCACGTCGAAGGCCAGAGTCAGAATCTCCGAGCCAGCCATCTCTACCGACGCATCGCCTGGACGGTAAAGCACCTCCACCTGGTTCTTGCCGTGCTCGCGGCGGATCTGCTCCACACCGCCGGTGACCACAAGGTTGGACTTGTTGATCAGGGCTATATTGTCGCACAGCTCCTCCACCGAGGCCATGTTGTGTGTCGAGAGGATAACTGTAGTGCCCTCATCCCTCATACGCAGTATCTCGTCGCGGATGAGCTGGGCATTCACGGGGTCGAAGCCGGAGAACGGCTCGTCGAGAATCAGCAGTTCCGGCCTGTGCAGCACGGTGGTAATGAACTGTACTTTCTGGGCCATACCCTTGGACAGTTCCTCCACCTTCTTGTTCCACCAGCCCTCGATACCGAACTTCACGAACCACTTCTTCAGTTCGGTCATGGCCTGCTGACGGCTGAGTCCCTTGAGACGGGCCAGATAGAGAGCCTGCTCCCCTACCTTCATCTTCTTGTAGAGGCCCCTCTCCTCGGGGAGGTAGCCGATGCGGTAGACGTCGTCGGGGACGACCGGGTTGCCGTTGAAGAGCACGATACCGGAATTGGGCACCGTGATCTGGTTCATAATGCGGATGAGGGTAGTCTTGCCGGCGCCGTTGGGGCCGAGCAGACCGAAGATAGTCCCCTTGGGGACTTCTATGGAGACATGGTTCAGGGCGGTGTACGTGCCGAACACCTTGACTATGTCTCTACAGGTTATCGTGTTCATATTGTCTTGAAAATACTATTCGAACTTGATGGATACCAGCTCCTGGGTGTGGTCCAGACGGCCCTTGCGGTCATATACCGCCTGCCTGACGCAGCCGATGCCGGCCGCGTACCAGGTCTCTATGCGCTCGGTCCTGGAGCCCACTGTCCTGGTCACCTGCTCTTCCTTGATCAGGAAGCAGTCGAAGGTACCGGCAGGGACCGTGATGTCCTTCTGCTGCACCACCTGACGGTTCTGCGTGACGATGGTCGCCGATATCTTGCCTATTTTCACCTTGATGGTGCCGTCCGGTATGGTTGTACCGGCCTTGATGCCGGAGGGCACGCTGCTGGCATCGCCCTTGGACATGATGTCCTGGACCTTCATCACCTTGCCCACGTCACTCATGCGCGAGACGGTGCCTTCGGGACCGCCGACCGTAACCTCCATCGGAAGATTGCCGCCGTTGTCATCAAAGAGAGGACTGCCGTCCTCATCGTAGAAATACTGGTCAAATGTCACCGTACCGTCCGTCAGAGTTCCCTCGACTGCGCTCACCTTCATAATATAGGAGCTCATCTTTGCTCCGTCGGAATCATAATTGACATATTCCAGTACCATTCCCTTGGTGATGGGGCAATACCCCGACTTATCGTAGTCCTGAGCGGATACAGAATATCCGCCGGACAGCACGAGGGCCGCGGCGGACATCAATGTGCAGATTGTTGCGGTTAACTTTCTCATTGCCTTATCTTTTAATCCTTATCCTTGTCTTTGTCCTCTTCCATCCCCTCCCCGTCCGACACGGCCTGAAGCCTGTTGACCAGCACCTTGTCTATCCTGGGGCCGTCCATATCCACTACCTCCAGGCGCAATCCGTGCCAGTCCACCCACTCTCCGGACTGGGGTATGTGCTCCAGCAGTTCAAGAATCAGGCCACCGACCGTATTGTAGTCATTTTCTTTCTCGGAAGCCAGATCCTCCATGTCGAAATGGGCCAGGAAGTCATAGAAGGGGCACTGGCCGTCCACCAGCCAGCCTCCGCTCTTGCGCTCGATGATATCCGGCTCGTCCTCCTCATCATCTATCGAGCCCACCAGTCCTTCCAGGATGTCCTTGTATGTCACGATACCCTGACACACACCGAACTCGTCGCAGACCAGACCATAGGTCACATGGGCTTTCTTCATCTGCTCGAGCACCTTATACACATCGGTGTACTCGTGAAAATACTGAACGGGACGGACTATCTCGTCGAGGGAGAAGCTGTCGTTGTCCAGCTTGCCGAAAAGGTCCTTGAGGTAGACCACCCCGACTATCTCGTCCAGGCTGCCGTCGCCTACGGGATATACCTCAAACAGGTTCTCCTGGACGGTAGTGCTTATCTCCTCGCGCGTCATCTCCTTGTCTATCCAGACTATCTCGTTGCGGCTGGTCATTATGGACTCTATACTTCTGTCACCCAGAGAAAACACCCTCTCCACGATATCCTGCTCGACGTCCTGTACCTCACCGTCCTCCTTACCCTCGGCCACCATCGACTTGATCTCCTCCTCCGTCACCTTCGCCTCCTTCTCCTCCACGTGGAAAGCCTTGGTTACCAGCGACGTGCTCTTGTCCAATATCCAGACAAAAGGAGTGGCTATCCAGGAAAGGACCAGCATCGGGCCGGACACCACCTTGGCGATGCTCTCGGGAGAGCCCAGTCCCAGACGCTTGGGCACCAGCTCGCCTATGACTATCGACAGGTAAGTCACGATGATGACGATGGTCACCTGGGCGACAGGTTGGGCCACGCCCTCCGACATGCCCCATCCCTCAAGGATATCCGAAAACTTGTATGCTATCGAATCTCCCGAGTAGAGACCGGTGAGAATGCCTATGAGGGTAATGCCTATCTGTACGGTGGACAGAAACCTGTTGGGCCTCTCGGTCAGGCTGAGCACGTTCTTTGCGGTACGGCTGCCACGCTTGGCATCTGCGGTAAGACTTGATTTTCTAGCACTTATAAGAGCGACCTCACTCATGGAGAAAAGGCCGTTGAGTAGAATAAGAAGAAGTATTATAAATATTTCCATTCAATAATATGTAGTCCCGGCTGCAAAAATAATGAAATTTTGGAATCAAAACCGATTCCTCTCCATTCTTACTCCGAATTCTCCATACATTTGTTGAAACAATGCCGGCACAGGGGCTCATAGATGTCCTTCTCCCCCAGTTCGACGAGGCGGTCACTGGAGCTCAGGCGGTGGGAATGCAGGGCCGGATCGCCGCAACGCACGCAGATGGCATGCACCTTGTCCACGTATTCGGCCACGGCCATGAGGGCCGGCATCGGGCCGAAGGGCTTTCCGAGGTAATCCATATCGAGGCCGGCGGCTATCACCCTTATGCCGGAAGACGCCAGCTGGCGGCATACGTCCACTATCCCGTCATCGAAGAACTGGGCCTCGTCGATACCCACCACATCCACATCCCCCGAGAGCAGCAGGATGCTGGCCGAAGACTCCACAGGTGTGGACATGATGGCAGTCGCATCGTGCGAGACCACCTCCTCGGCGGAGTAGCGCGTGTCTATTCCCGGCTTGAATATCTCCACCCGCTGGTTGGCGAACTTGGCCCGCTTGAGCCTGCGGATCAGTTCCTCGGTCTTTCCTGAAAACATCGAGCCGCAGATGACCTCGATCCAGCCCGGTTTTTTTGCATATTCTGAAAACATTTTCTTACTTTTGTCCTTTGAGATGGATGCTCACGTCCCGGCATCCGGACTGCAAAATTAACATTTTATAGCATTTTTCTACCATGGCAGGCAAGCTTTACATCGTGCCCACCCCCGTGGGCAATCTGGAGGACATGACTTTCAGGGCGGTAGAGGTTCTTAAGCAGGTCGACCTGATCCTGGCCGAGGACACCCGCACCACTTCTGTGCTCCTGAAGCACTACGGCATCTCCAGGCCGACCGAGGCCCACCACAAGTTCAACGAGCACGCACGGGTACGTCCCGTCTGCGAGAAGATACTCTCCGGGATGGACATCGCGCTGGTCTCGGACGCAGGTACGCCGGGCATATCCGACCCCGGGTTCATGCTCGCCCGCGAGTGCGCGGAGGCCGGGATAGAAGTGGTGACCCTGCCCGGAGCCACCGCCTTTGTCCCCGCCCTGGTGGACTCCCGCCTGCCGCTGGACCGTTTCGCCTTCGAGGGCTTCCTGCCCGTGAAGAAGGGACGGCAGACCCGGCTCACCGCCCTGGCCTCCGAGGGCCGTACGATGGTCTTCTACGAGTCCCCCTACCGCCTGGCCAAGACCCTTACGCAGATGTGCGAATACTTCGGGACGGAGCGGAAAGCCTCCGTCTCACGCGAGATCAGCAAGATACACGAGGAGACCCGCCGCGGCACCCTCCAGGAGCTGGCCTCGTGGTACGCCGACAACCCGCCCAAGGGCGAGATAGTGCTGATCGTTGAAGGGAAGGACTATGTGGGAAGACATGGACAGCAGGAAGAAGAGTAAGGGCCAGAGGCTTTTCTCAAACGGGGTCGTCGTGCTGGTCTGCCTGATACTGGCGGCGCAGGCGGTACTCTTCGGCAAATATCTGATAGACGGCCGCAGGGCAATGCGGGAGGGGCAGCGGCAGGAAGAGGCTCAGGCCCCTCAGTCCAGTTCCGGCAGCCAAGGTCCCTCCGGCGTAGCTGACCGGCACAGCTACTCCAGTACCGGACAAAGCGGAGCGTCCTCCCGCCGGACGGACGGCACGTCATACCACAGCCCGGGCAGTCGAACATCCTCATCCACTGCTGTGAGCAGGTCGGACGGTGACTCAGGCAATAATCCGTCAGAACAGACATTTCCCCCCGTACCTGCCACCACCTCAACACCCGCCGCGGACAGCTCCCCGCACACCGCAAGCC
>ERZ780043.284-NODE-284-length-9438-cov-6.02121_pt1 | contig 9438 bp, 9 predicted proteins | sample MGYA00511850_ERZ780043 | MGnify/ENA primary metagenome ERZ780043 (study PRJEB29588, sample SAMEA2161608) | human gut metagenome | biome: human gut; feature: human-associated habitat; material: faeces | place: Denmark | collected 2008/2010 ... | reverse complement strand
ACCGCCGGCGGCGCCCTCTACACCGGCATCGCCATCCACAACGCCATCAAGGGCCTGACCGGCCACAAGGTCGTCGTCGTGGAAGGCATCGCGGCCAGCGCGGCCAGCGTCATCGCCTGTGCGGGCGACGAGGTACAGGTCTATCCCGGCAGCATGGTGATGATCCACGGCGTCGCCGGGCTGCTCTACGACTACTACACCCTCGCAGACCTGAAGAAGCTCCAGAAGGACTTCGACGCGAGCGAGCGGGCCATCGCGGAGATCTACCACGCCAAGACCGGCCTCGAGGTCGACCAGCTCCGCAGCATGATGACCCGCGAGACGTGGATGGTCGGGCAGGAGGCCATTGACAACGGCTTTGCCGACACCCTGCTCACAGACGAAGGCCCCGACGTCGCCCTGAGCGCCGACAAGAAGGTGCTCCTCGTCGCCGGCATCCGGCACGACGTCAAGGGCTTCAGACACATCCCGGGGACGATCCCCATCGACAACAGCATCCACGCCGCCCCTGCGGCTGGAAATAAACACGCGGCCGCCAAGAACGACGGCCCCAAGAAGGAGGACAACAAGACCATGACCCTCGAAGAAATGAGAGCACAGCACCCCGACGTCGTGGCTCAGATCGAGCAGCAGGCGGCCGAAACTGCCAGAACGCAGGAACGCGCCCGCATCGAGGCCATCGACAGCATCGCCGCAAGTGTGGGCGACGCGCAGCTCGTCAGGGACGCCAAGTACGGCGAGACCCCCTGCACCGCTGAGCAGCTCGCGCTCAAGGCTATGCAGAAGCAGGCGGCCCTCGGTGCCAAGCACCTGAAGGACGCCAAGGCTGACAACGACGAGTCCGGCGCTGCCGGCGTCGGCGCTGCCCCTAACGGCGGCGAGGAAGGCAGCGAAAACGACGACAAGGCAAAGGTGGACGCCATCGTCGGCCTCTACAACTCCACCAAGTCTCAGAACGGAGGTAAGAAGTAATGAGCAAGAGACTGGACGAAAACCTCGGCAGCGTCGGCTATGACGGCCTGATCGTTGCCAACGAGCCCGTCGCTGACGTGTTCACCGTGACCATCCGCAAGGAGGCCACCGCCGCAGCCACCTATAAGCGCGGCACCGTGCTGGCCCTGTCTGCTGGCACTGCCGGCGACGGCAAGCTGGTGATCCTCGGCACCACCGCGACCACCAACGAAACCCTGACCGCCAACTGCATCCTCGCCGAGGACGTGGAAGTCGGCACCACCGCGGACGTGACCGTGCTGGCCTACCGCACCGGCCACTTCGCCCGCAACAAGCTGGCTGTCGCAAGCGGCTGCACCCTGAAGGCGACCGACGAGGAGGAGCTGCGCAAGGCCGGCATCCTGCTCTCCGACGCCATCGAATACTAAGAGAAGGAGGACAACAAAATGCCTTTTAACTTCTACGACACCCACACGCTGCTCATGGCCGTGCAGCAGCTCACCCCTGCTGCGACCTTCCTGCGTGACCGCTACTTCCCCACCAACGACGCGAGCGACATCTTCGCCACCGACGACGTGCTCGTCGAGTTCCGTGACGGCAGCAAGAAGCTGGCGCCCTTCGTGGCCCCTCGCAAGGGCGGCGTCACCGTCCTGCGCGCCGGCTACAATATGGAACGCTACACCCCGCCCTTCGTGGCTCCCCGTCGCGTCCTGACCCTCGACGAGCTGCGCAAGCGTGGCTTCGGCGAGGCTCTCTACTCTCAGCTCACCCCTGAGCAGCGCCAGCAGACCCTCATCCTGCGCGACGCTGACGAGCTGGGCGAGCTCATCACCAACCGCGAAGAAGCAATGGCCGCCGAGACCATGCTGACCAACGGCTGCGTGATGAAGCACATCGCCGACGACGTCGACAAGGCCGACGAGATGGAGATCCGTTTCTACTCCGAGGCCAGCAACCCCGCGACCTACACCCCGACGGCCAAGTGGGACGCCACCGGCGGCAAGATCCTGAAGGATCTGGAGGCCATGATCCGTATGCTGACCAAGCGCGGCCTCCGCGCTTCTGATCTGGTCTGCTCCCCGGACGTGGCTGACACCATCATCAACGACGCAGCCGTGCAGAAGCTCCTCGACAACCGCCGCATCGAGATCGGCAACGTGGAGCCTGAGCTGCTGCCTGACGGCGCTGCCATCGTGGCCCGCCTGAACGTCCTCGGCCGCATCATCAGCGTCATCTCCTACGACCTGACCTACACCGACGACGAGGGCAACGACAAGCTCTACATCCCGTCCGGCAAGTGCGTCCTCACCGCTCCCGGCGCTGGCCGCACCGCCTACGGCGCCGTCTCTCAGGTCGAGCAGAGCGACGGCGAGTTCCACACCTACGCCGGCCGCCGCGTGCCGAAGTATGTGAGCAGCGCCGAAGGCAACAGCCGCACGCTGACCATCTCCAGCCGCCCGCTGATGATCCCCAACAACAAGAACCCGTTCATCGTTGCGGACGTCCTGACGGACTGAGCGCAGCAGAAAGGAGCAGAGCATGATCCAGATCATCAAGGGCACCTTCGGCTACTATAACGGCCGCAAGGTGATCCCCATCACTGAAGCAGACGGCCCTCAGAAGTTCGACGACGAGCTGGAGGCCCGTCTGGTGAAGGAAGGCGTCCCAAGATACATCGGCGAGCTGGGCGAGACTGCCGAGCAGCCCGCACCCGCTCCCGGCGACGACGCCGACGAGCCTGCCAGCACCAACACCGCGGCCGACGAGGCCCCTGAGTACAACGAGGACATGAAGCTCGACGAGCTGAAGGAAGTGGCCGCGCGCTATGGCGTGGACGCCTCTGCTATGCGCAAGAAGGCCGACGTCATCGCTGCCATCGAGGCCACCAAGGCCGAGCAGCCTGATGACGGCGCCGACGACGAGGAGCCCCCTCAGATCGGCGCCGCCGATCCCGTCTGATGGCCTTCAGCTTCAAGGCGATGGTCGAGGCTGACCGTCGGCGCACGTTTCTCAATCTCGACGAGTTCGGTGAGAAGCACACCGTCGAAGGCAGAGCCATCGCCGCCGTGCTGGACGACAACGCCCTGAAGGAACGCCAAGGGGGGCAAGAGCTGAGCGTCGCGGAGTCCTCTCTGCTGCTTTATGCGGCGGTCGAGGATCTGCCCGCTCGGCGCCCGGCGGGCGAAGGGCTCAACGTCGACGGCCGCGAGTACATCGTCAACGACTGGAGCGAGGACATGGGGATCGCCACCGTGGCCCTCGGCCAGACTGTCACCATGTAGGAGGTGCCCCATGTCCATCGTCAACAGCATCGAAACCGTCCGGGACTGGCTGACCGCCGAGGTCTGCCCTCTGGTCAAGCTGAAGCTCCCCGACGACAACGCAACGGACGCCTCCTACCCATACAAGCTGGTAAACCCGGCCGCGTTCTCGCTTTTCGTACCATCGAAGGACAGGACGCCCCCGAACATCGCCGCGCCGATCCCGTCGGTCTGCGTGCAGATCGTTCAGGGCGACGACGACCTGCTCCAAAGTGCCCGAGACATCAAGATCCGGCTCTGCTTCTCAGCGTGGGATCCCGGCTACCACGGGCCCGACATCTTCAAGCCGAAGGGCGACGGCAGCGGCACCTACATCCAGCAATACAACGAGGCGGCGGCCTCCTACTTCGTGAAGAACGGAGAGGGCTGGCGTGACGCATGGAATTTTGTGGACACAGCTCTCCGGCTGATTGAAAACGCCGAGTACCTCGGCGACCTCCGCGTCATCAAGGAGAAGGGCATCACCTTCGGCCCCGTCACGGAGCAAGACGCCGTCCCCGACTTCTACCCGTACTGGTTTGCATGGGCTGAGTTCTCCGTCGAGGAGACCCTGACCCGCAACCCGAAAAGCTACCAACACCTGCTTTAAGGGCAGCCGCTCGGCTGCTCTAATTTCATGCAAAGGAGGATAAGCAGATGGCAAACGAATACCTCTACGGCGCCTACGGCCACATCGGCGAGACCGTGGCACAGAGCGCCGTGCAGGCGGGCACCACGCCGGTCTATATCGGCACGGCACCCGTCAACCTCGTGCGCGACTTCGGCAAGGCCGGCATCATCAACGCGCCGATCAAGATCACCAGTCTGGTCGACGCGCAGAAGAAGATCGGCTACTCGTCCGACTGGGGCACCTTTACCCTGTGCGAGGCCGTGTACGCGCATTTCAACAACACCCTCGGGAACATCGGCCCGATCTACGTCATCAATGTGCTCGACCCCTCCGCGGGCAAGCACCGCAAGGAGACGGCCACCACCAAGACCCTCACCTTCACCGGCGGCCGCGCCGAGTTCGCCAGCGACAAGATCATCCTCGACACCCTGACCATCGCAAAGAATGACAGCGGCAACTACGTCGAGGGCACCGACTACGCTGTGGACTATAACTTCACCAAGGGCACGGTCATCATCACCAGCCTGAAGGACGACGCGCAGCTCGCCGGCAGCCTGACGGCCAGCTTCAGCGAGGTGGACGACTCTGAGATCGCAGACAGCGACATCATCGGCGGCGTCACCTCCTCCGGCGAGTACAGCGGCCTGAGCGCGATCGCGCTGCTCTATCCCGAGCAGTTCGCGGTCTGCAATCTGATCGCGGCCCCCGGCTGGAGTCACAGCCCTGCCGTCTACAACGCCATGCTGACGACCTGCAAGAAGATCAACGGCCACTGGGACGCCTTCGTCGTGGCCGACCTGCCCCTCGTGGACAGCACCGCGCAGGCGGTCGACACGATCACCAAGGCGATCGCATGGAAGAAGGCCAACGCCTTCACCGGCGAGCGCTCTAAGGTCTACTGGCCGCAGGCTGTGGACAACCTCGGCAACGTGTTCCACCTGAGCACGCTGGCCGTGGTCGAGCTCATGCGCGCCGACTTCAGCCACAACAGCGTCCCGATGGAGACCTGCGGCAACAAGGCGATCCCCGTCATCAAGCAGTATTTCGGCGCCAATGCGAAAAACCGCGGCTTCGACCAGCAGAGCGGCAAGGAGCTGACGCAGAACGGCATCAGCACCGCCGTGGCATGGGGCGGCGAATGGGTACTGTGGGGCGACCATACGGCTGCCTACACCTACGGCGCAGACGTGGATCCCCGCGCGATCTTCGACGTCTCCATGCGGATGCTCATGCACATCACCAACGACTTCCAGCGCGAGTGGAGCCCGGAGATCGACGAGCCCATGACCCGCGCACTGAAGGATCGCATCATCAACCGCGAGCAGGAGAAGCTCGACGGCTATGTCAGCATGGGCGCGCTGCTCGGATCCCCTGTGATCCTGTTCCTCGAGAGCGAGAACAGCACCACCGACGTGATGAATGGCGACTTCCGCTGGGACATCGCCGTCACCCCGACCCCGCCCCTCAAGTCTGCGAGCGTCTACGTCGCCTACACCGACGCGGGCTTCTCCGTCTACTACGAAGGAGGTGACGAGTAATGGCAAACCTGTGGCTCGACCTGAAGGGCCCCATCCTCGCCGATACCGTCTATGTGGACGGCGTCCTCGCCGCCAAGGACGTGACCATCGCCCTGCCTCCCGTCAACCTTGTGACGGCTGACTTCAAGGCGATGGGAACCTACACGGCGCCGCTGCCCGGCCAGATCGAGGCGATGGAGGCATCCATCACTAAGATCGGCATTGACCTCGGCCTGCGCAGCCTCGTCAAGCTGACGAGCAAGACCATCGAGATCCGCTGGGCGCAGGACGTCAAGCTCTCCGACGGCTCCACCAAGACCGAAGGCTGCAAGGCGTTCCTCCGCTGCGTCTCCAAGGGCATCCCCGGCCTGAGCGTGGATCCCGGCAACGCCAGCGAGAACGAGATCGCGCTGGCCGTCAGCCGCTACCAGCTTTTCGTCGCTGGCAACGAATACTGGCTGATCGACCAGCTCAACACCATCATGCGCGTCGGCGGCGTCGACTACGCCAAGGACATCCGCAGCGTCCTGTAACAAGAAGGGCGTCGCCTCCGGGCGGCGCCCTCTATTTATCGAAAGGAGACACACATGGAAAAGCTGACACTCCAGAACCCCATCACCATCAACGGCAAAAAGGTCAAGACTCTGACCTATGACACCGACGCGATCACCGTGGGAATGTTTGCCGATGCTGAGGCCCGCAAGCTCCGCGCGACCTCCAACAAGGGCGGCGGCAGCGCCGGCGCCTGCGAGCTCGACTACTCCCTGCACGCCTATCTCGCCATGATGGCGATCGTCGCCGTCAACAGCGACATCGACGTCAGCGACCTCGAGCGCATCAGCGGCCCCGACGTCATGGAGCTTATGAGGATCGGCCGAAATTTTACTACGGCGAGGTCGGCGGCACAATCCGAGGAAAGCGGCTCGGAGAGCTCGTCCGAGACTACTCTCGAGCCTTCCACACCTCAGTCGGCGAGCTCCGACGGGAACGCCTGACCGACTTCCTGATGGAATACTACGAGGCAGCCGAGGAGGCCAAGCGGCAACGCGACAAGGCCGCCTCAATGCCCCGGAATAACTTCAGGAAATACAGAAGGAGGTGACACTGATGGCAGGCAAAAACAAGATCATGCAGGCCGTCGTCAGCTTCGCCGGCACCATCGACCCCTCCCTCGGGAAGGCGATGGACAACGTCGCGGGACACCTCGACAAAGTAAACTGGAAGGCCGTTGCCGTCGGTGCTGCCGTGGGCGGCATCGCTGTGGCGACGGGCAAGGCGGTCGTCGAGGCCGGGAAGTATCTGGCAGAGCTGGGCGACGACTACAACAAAGCCATGAACCAGCTCTCCGCATCTACCGGCGCCACCGGCGACGAGCTGGACGCGCTGGGCGAGAGTGTAAAAAACATCTACGCGCAGAACCTCGGTGAGGACTTCAACGACGTGGCCGAAGGGCTGGCCGCTACGCAGAAAGCGAGCGATCTGGCCGGCGAAGCACTGGAGCAGGCCACCGCGGCCGGCTTCGTGCTGCGTGACACCTTCGACTACGACATCAGTGAAAGCGCCAGAGCCGCCTCGGCTCTGATGAAAAACTTCAACATCAGCGCCGAAGAAGCCTACGGCCTAATCGCCACCGGCGCACAGAACGGCGCAGACAAAAACGGCGACCTGCTCGACACCCTGAACGAATACTCGGCGCAGTTTGCGGCCCTCGGCCTGAGCGCCGACCAGTTCATGGGCTCCCTCGTGGAAGGCGCTGACGCCGGCCTGTTCAGCATCGACAAAGTGGCCGACGCCGTCAAGGAGTTCAACATCAGAGCGAAAGACGGCAGCGACAGCAGCGCCGAAGCCTTCAAGGGCCTCGGCCTCAACTCCGACAAAATGTTCGCGGCCTTTGCAGCCGGCGGCGAGACCGCGCAGGCTGCATTTTTCGACACCGTCGAGGCTCTGAACAAGCTCGAGGATCCTCTCAAGCGCAACGAGATCGGCGTCGCACTGTTTGGCTCGCAGTTCGAGGATCTGGAGGCGGGCATCCTGCCCGTGCTCGGTGACATCGAGACCGCAGCCTATGACGGCGCCGCCGCGCTCCAGCAGATCAACGACGTCAAGTACAACGACCTCGGCTCTGCCTTCGAGGCGGTCAAGAGGTCGGCCGAAGTGGCCCTACTGCCTATGGCGTCGATGATCGCCAACACGCTGACATCGCTGGCCCCAATCCTGACCGACACCTTCGAGGAAATCAGCCCGGTCATCACCGACACGCTCAACGCTTGTATGCCGTTTGTGCAGGACTTCCTCGTCGGCATGGGCGACACCCTGAAGAAGGTCATGCCGATGGTCACGGAGCTGGCTGCGGGCATCCTGCCACTACTGGCTCAGCTCGTGGGCTCGTTCCTGCCGCCTCTGCTCGACCTCGCACAGCAGCTACTCCCGCCGCTCATGCAGATCGTTCAGGCTATTCTACCGCCGATCGCCAGCATCCTTGCCACCGTGCTCCCGATGCTGACGCAGATCATCTCGACTGTGCTGCCTGTGCTGGCGAACCTGATCGCCGCGCTGCTGCCGGTCATCACCCCGCTGCTGGAGGTTGCCCTGCAAATCGTCAACAGCGTCATCATGCCGCTGCTGCCTCCGCTGATGCAACTGATCGAGGCCCTGCTGCCCCCGGTCGTGAGCCTGCTCAATGCGATCATGCCGCTCCTCTCGCCCCTGCTGGCTATTCTGGAGCCCATCGCAAGCGTGCTCGGCACGATCGTCGGCTGGGTATCGAAGATTGTCAGCTTCGGCTCCGGCGTCATCAGCAAGATCGCGGGCCTGTTTGGAGGTGGAGGCGGCGGCAGCGCCAACGTCTCCGGCTATGCGACCGGCGGCTTCACGAGTGGCCCGTCCATCGCGGGCGAGGATCCGCGCTATCCGACCGAGGCGGTCATCAGCTTCAACCCTGCGTACCGCTCGCAAAACCTGTCCTACTGGGCCGAGGCTGGCCGGATGCTGGGCGCATCCAGCGAGGCCGACTACGAGCCCATCAGCAGCGGATCGGGCACGGCTGTGGTCTATGACCTGAGCGGCCTGTCCTTCTCACCTCAGATCAAGGTCGAGGGCGACACCGACGAGGACGCCCTGATCCGAAAGCTCCGCGACCTCGAGCCGGAGTTCATCGACTTCATCCTCGAGGCACTCAGCAGAAGGGAGGGCGGCGCCTATGTCACAGCAGACAGTCGGCTTTATTGATTATGTGGCGCAGGGCGGCGACACCTTCGACAGCATCGCGCTCGTCGCCTATAACGAGGAGCGCATGGCGAGCACCATCATCGAGGCCAACCCCGACCTCAGCGACGTGCTGATCTTCGAGGGCGGCGAGGCTGTGCGGATCCCGATCGTCGAGACCGTGGAGACGCCGGAGACCCTGCCGCCGTGGAGGAGGTGACGCCGTGAAGATCCTATACGAAGGCGTCGACATCTACCCGGACGTCAGCGTCCACCGCTGCTATCACGATATGTACGCCGAAAAGCAGAGCGACGAGCTGCTGCTCAAGCTCAACGACACCCGCGAGCTGTGGGACTCGTGGAACCCCAAGAAGGGCGACACCATCGCCATCGAGGACGGCGCTGCCAAGACGGGCAAAATGTTCGTCGAGAGCGTCGTCCCTGAGTCCGGCATCATCACCCTGCGGGCCTATTCCGTCCCGCAGTCTGCGAAGGATAAGCGGAGCAAGTCATGGGAAAAGGTCAAGTTCCTGCAACTGGCTCAAGAGATCGCCGGCCGCCACGGCCTGACGCTCGAGACCTACGGGATCACCGACCAGACCTACGACTACGTCGAGCAGAACAACCTCGCAGACTTCGCATTTTTTCAAAACCGCTGCACCCTCGAGGGCGCGGCGTTTCTGGTGTATGACGGCAAGCTGGTCGTCTACGACGAGGCGTACATGGAAAGCCAGCAGCCCGTCGACACCATCACCATCACCCCGGCCAATGACTTCGAGTACCGCGACGAGGGCACCAACGCCTACGGCTCGGCCGTAGCCGGCAACCGCCGGGG
>ERZ780043.271-NODE-271-length-9594-cov-4.00409_pt1 | contig 9594 bp, 9 predicted proteins | sample MGYA00511850_ERZ780043 | MGnify/ENA primary metagenome ERZ780043 (study PRJEB29588, sample SAMEA2161608) | human gut metagenome | biome: human gut; feature: human-associated habitat; material: faeces | place: Denmark | collected 2008/2010 ... | reverse complement strand
TGCCGCCGCGCTTCAGCTCCTTGGGCACCACAGTGTAGCCGCAGCGGGTGCCGGTAAAGCCTGCGATCTTGGAGAAGGAGCAGATCTCAATGGCGCACTCGCGGGCACCCTCGATCTCGAAGATGCTGCGGGCAAGCTCGCCGTCCGAGATAAAGCACTCGTAAGCGGCATCGTACAGGATGATGGCATCATTCTTGCGGGCATACTCGACCCACTGCTTCAGCTGGTCGCGAGTGTAGGCAGCACCGGTGGGGTTGTTGGGACTGCAGATATAGATGATGTCTGCCTTCACGCTGTCGTCCGGCATGCCCAGGAAGCCGTTCTCCTGGCCGGTGCGGCTGTAGATGATCTTGCGGCCGTCGGTCACGTTGTCATCCACATAGGTGGGGTACACGGGGTCCGGCACCAGCACGGTGTTGTCCACATCGAACAGGCCCAGCACGTTAGCCAGATCGCTCTTGGCACCGTCGGAGATGAAAATTTCATCCTCGGCAAGCTTTGTGCCGCGGCTGGCGTAGTAGCCCTGAATGGCCTGCTTGAGGAAGGGGTAGCCCTGCTCCGGGCCATAGCCGTGGAAGCCTTCCTTGGTGCCCATCTCGTCGGCGGCGTCGTGCATGGCCTTCACCACGCACTTTGCCAGCGGCTGGGTCACATCGCCGATGCCCAGACGGATGATCTCCTTCTCGGGGTGTGCTTCCTGATAAGCGGCCACCTTGTGGGCAATGTCCACGAACAGGTAGCTTGCCTTCAGCTCGTTGTAGTGTTTGTTCATCTTCATGATACTTTCCCTCGCTTTACTTTATAGATTGCTCGCCCTCTCCGTCATTGCTTGCGCAATGCCACCTCTCCCAAAGGGAGAGGCAAGAAGCACTCCCGTCAGGTCCTTGGATCTCCCTTTGGGAGAGCTGCTGAACGAAGTGAAGCTGAGAGGGCGAAGCCGTTTAAACCTCTGTGGTTCCTTCACACACGGTCTCGGCCGCGCCGGTCATCAGCAGCTGTTTGCCGGGCAGCACCCGGATGGCCAGCCCCCCGCCGCGCAGCTGCACATGGATGTCCTCGCCTGCCGGGCACAGCCCCAGCTCGGTCAGGGCTGCCACGGTGGCGCAGGTGCCGGTACCGCAGGCCCAGGTCTCGCCGCTGCCGCGCTCCCACACCCGCATTTTCAGATGGGTCTTATCCACCACCTGCACGAACTCGGTGTTGATGCGCTCCGGGAAGTTTGCGTGGTGCTCAAAGCCCGGGCCGATCTGCTCCAGCTTCAGGCTGTCCACATCCTCCACCACAGTCACGCAGTGCGGGTTGCCCACGCTGATGCAGGTCACCTGCCACACCTTGCCGTCCACGGTCAGGGGCTTGTTCACCAGTGCATCCTCACCCATATTCACGGCGGGCAGGTCGGCGGGCATGGCGCTGTAAGCGCCCATCTCCACCTGCCACAAGCCCGCGCCCTGATGGGTGACGGTCTTCAGGCCGCTGAGGGTGTCGATGGCCAGCGTCTCCTTCGCGATGCCGTGGGTGTAGAGCCACTCGGCCACACAGCGAATGCCGTTGCCGCACATCTTTCCCTCGCTGCCGTCGGCGTTGAAGATGCGCATCATGCCGTCGGCACCCGCCGTCTGCGCGGCGCAGATGCAGATGATGCCGTCGGCACCGATGGAAAAATGCCGCCGGGACAGCTTTTCTGAAAGAGCTGCGATGTTCTCCGGCACACCGCTTGCGCGGCAGTCCAGATAGATGTAGTCGTTGGCGCAGCCCTGCATTTTGGTAAATGAAAGCTTCATGCTCATTGCTCCTATTCAAGGGGGCAGTCAGTCCCCATAAACTCGCTACTCTATAATGATAAGAGCCCCGGGGCTTTCTGTCAAGCAAAAAAGCACCTTTCCGGCAATTTTTCGCAAAGGAACCGGCCAGAATGGAAAACAGGGCTTGACAATACGCATGGCATGGGATATAAAAAAAGAGAGCGTTCTGTACAGCTCGGTGGAGCCGCGCAGCATCCGCAGGCGCACCGTCACAGCGCCCGCACCCACGGTCCCAGGGTACAGACCGGCAAAACAACTGCAAAAAGGAGACCACAGGAATGGATACTTTTGAAAAAATCCGTGCATTGCTGGCGGAGCAGCTGGACGTTGATCCGGCAAAGATCACGATGGACAGTGACATCATGAGCGATTTCGAGGCCGACAGCCTGGACATCGTGGACATGGTGATGACGCTGGAAGATGAGTTTGGCATTGAGGTGCCGGACGACGCCATCGAATCCCTGCGCACCGTGGGCGATGTGGTAAAGTTTGTGGACAGCCACGCGCAGAACTAAAACTTGGTAAAAAGCCCCGCCTTTTCTGCACAGCACCCGGCTGTGCTCGTGGGTGGGGCTTTTAATATGGTTCGTGCGGAACGCGAGACGTTTGGCGCACGGCCTTAGGAGGAAAAAACAAAAATGGCAAAAGATTCAAAGAAGCTCGTACAGGCGATCACCAGCCAGGAAGAAAACTTCGCCCAGTGGTACACCGACATCTGCGTCAAGGCAGAGCTGGTGGAGTATTCCAGCGTGAAGGGTTTCATCATCCTGCGCCCCTATGGCCAGGCCATCTGGGAACTGATCCAGAAGGACATGGATGCCCGCTTCAAGGCCACCGGCCATGAGAACGTGGCCATGCCCGTGCTGATCCCGGAAAGCCTGCTGCAGAAGGAAGGCGAGCTGGTCAATGGCTTCGCGCCGGAGGTGGCGTGGGTCACGATGGGCGGCTCCGACAAGCTGGAAGAACGTCTGGCTGTGCGTCCCACCAGCGAGACTATGTTCTGCGACCATTGGTCCCGCGTGCTGCACAGCTACCGCGAGCTTCCCATGAAGTACAACCAGTGGTGCAGCGTGGTGCGCTGGGAGAAGACCACCCGTCCCTTCCTGCGCAGCCGCGAGTTCTGGTGGCAGGAGGGCCACACCATCCACGAGACCGCCGCTGAGGCTGAGGCTGAGACCCAGCAGCAGCTGAACTGCTACGCAGATGTCTGCGAGCAGGATCTGGCCATCCCCGTGGTGAAGGGCCGCAAGACCGATAAAGAGAAGTTCGCCGGTGCGGAGGCCACCTACACCATCGAGGCCATGATGAAGGACGGCAAGGCCCTGCAGAGCGGCACCAGCCACTACTTCGGCGACAAGTTCAGCAAGGCTTACGACGTGACCTTCACCGGCCGCGATAACCAGCTGCATCATCCGTTCCAGACCAGTTGGGGCGTTTCCACCCGTCTGGTGGGTGCCATCATCATGACTCATGGCGACGACGACGGCCTGATCCTGCCCCCGGCCGTGGCTCCCATCCAGGTGGTCGTGGTGCCCATCGCTGCCCACAAGCCCGGCGTTTCCGAGAAGGCTGCCGAGCTGGCCGAGAAGATCTCCAAGTACGCCCGCGTGAAGCTGGACGACAGCGACAACGCCCCGGGCTGGAAGTTCTCCCAGTGGGAGATGAAGGGCGTGCCCCTGCGTCTGGAGATTGGCCCCAAGGATCTGGAGAAGAACCAGTGCGTGCTGGTGCGCCGCGACACCCGCGAGAAGGTGTTCGTGAGCCTGGACGAGCTGGAGACCGCCATTCCCGCCCAGCTGGAGGCCCTGCGCAAGGACCTGTACGAGCGTGCCCTCGCCAATCGCGAGAAGCGCACCTGGGCTGCCACCACCATGGATGAGGTGAAGGAGCTGGCCAAGGCCAACACCGGCTACATCAAGACCATGTGGTGCGGCGATCTTGCCTGCGAGATGAAGATGAAGGAAGAAGCTGGCTTGTCCAGCCGCTGCATGCCCTTCGAGCAGGAGCATCTGAGCGATGTGTGCCCCTGCTGCGGCAAGCCCGCCAAGGCCATGGTCTACTGGGGCGTTGCCTACTAAGCAACCGCTTTTCTGAGCCTTTGCACGGAACGATTTGAAATGGCCGCCGCGTGCGCTTTGGCCATCTTCAGCGGAAAGAATATTTTATAGTTCGGGACAGCGGAACGCCTGCGGGCGTTCCGCTGTCCCCTTTTCACAGGAGGGGTCGCAGAGGGAAACAGATGCCCTATTGCGGGCAGCCTGCTTATTCTCTGCTGCGGCACTCTCAACAAAAAAGAACCGCCACCCTGGCCGGTGACGGTTCTTAGATCCTTAGGTTCTTAGAATAGATCATCAAAAAGGGCTGACCGCTTGTCGCAGTGCCTTTTCTTGTTTACAGTATACTCGTTTTCAAATAATCTGTCAAGGGCACGCAGTCTCGTTTCTGCGTGCTTTTTTGTTACCGTTCAAAGGTAGTGCTCAAGGTCGTGGACCACTCCTCGCCGGGGGCAAGGCAGGCCGCAGCAGCACGCTGGTTCCAGTCCTGCGGGTCGTTCTCAGCACCGGGCAGGCTCTGCCACGGCTCGATGCACACAAAGCGCACAGGCTTTGCCGGGGCCGACCAGATCAGCGAATAGGGGTAGCCTTCCACGTTGCAGGTGATATTGCGGCCGGTGTCCTTCTCGTAGATGCCGATGGTTTTGGTGCGCAGGCCCGCCATGCAGAAGCTGTCGTTGGAAAACAGGTCATCCGTCAGCGGGATAGCCTGCTGGTTCTTCCACTGGTAATAGTTTTTGCCGTTCAGCAGGCCGTTGGGGTAAGCGTCCAGAATGACCGGGCTTTCCGGCTGGTCAAAGCGGAACTCATAATCCGTAGTGGTGTGCGCAGCATCAAAGGGGATGTTGAAGGCCGGGTGGTAGCCGATGCCAAAGCGCAGTTCCTCGGTACCGGGGTTGCGCACGCTCAGGGTGTGGTGCACGGTCTTGCCGTCCAGCCGGAAGGTGCTGGTGAGCACAAAGTCAAAGGGGAAGCGCTCGGCCTTGATGGTCTCGTCCGACCGCAGTTCCAGCCGGATGGTGTCACCCTCGGCCTTGAGCAGGGTGTGTTCCAGGTCGCGGGCAAAGCCGTGCTGGCCGCCCTTCCATGTTTTGCCCTTGGCTGCAAAGGTGCCGTCCACCAATTTTCCCGTCCACGGGAACAGGATGGGCGCATGGCGCTTCCACACGGCCGGGTCGGCCTGCCAGAGCAGCTCTTCGCCTGCGGCGTTCTTCAGGCTGACAGCCTCTGCACCGTGGGTGTCCACGGTCAGGGTCAGGAATTCGTTGTGAATGGTTGCCTGCATTTTCAGTATCTCCTTTGTCCTTCTTATTTTCCGGGGCCTGCTGCTTCCAGTATACTCCCCTGTGTGCCAAAAATAAAGTCCCAGTCCGCCCAGTTTCAGCAGGGCTGTGCCAGCGGCAGGGTGACTGCAAAGGTGGTGCCGTTTTCGCTGCTGCTCTCCACGGTCACGCTGCCGCCGTGCAGCACGGCGATCTCCCGCACAAGGGCAAGGCCAAGCCCAACGCCGCCCATCTCCCGGCTGCGGGACTTATCCACCCGGAAAAAGGGCTGGAAGATGCTCTCCCGGCAGTCTGCGGGGATACCCGGGCCGGTATCTGCAACGCGCAGCACAGCGGCCTGTTTTTCCGGCCGCGGGGTGGCGCACCCCGCGCCGCCGGGGCGGTTATACTTGATGCCGTTTTCCACCAGATTGAACACCAGCCGGTAGATCAGTGCATCGCTGCCCACCATGCCAAGCTCCTCACAGTCCTGCTGCAAGGAGATGTTGTTTTTCTGGGCAAGGGGTGTCAGGTCGGTCAATATCTCCTCCACCAGCGGCGCAAGGGCGATCTGGTCGGTGCGGGAGACTGATTGCAGATTGCTCATCTCTAATAAAGTGCGCACAAGAGCGGTCAGGCGGTCCAGCTGCTCCCGCAGAGAGCGGATCAGCCCGGCGGTCTCGGCGTCCATGGCCGGGTGCTCCTCTGTAAACAGTTCCAGCTTTGTCTGCAAAATGGCCAGCGGGGTGCGCAGCTCGTGGGCGGCATTGCCCGCAAACTGCCGCTGCAATTCAAAGGACTGCGCCAGACCATCCAGCATCCGGTTCACCGACCGGCTCAGCTGCCCGAATTCCTGCACGGTGTTTTCGTCCAGACGGGCGGTGGCGATGCTGTCCTGATCGACCCGCTGCGCCTGCTGCGCAAGCTGCTGCAACGGTTTCAGTGCTCTGCCGCTGACAAAATAAGCGATGGCCGCGCTGACGATGGTAACTACGGCGGTGATGCACCAGCCTTTACGGCCAAAAACCACCTTTGCATCGTAGACTTCCTGCGAAAAATGCGCCAGCAGACTGGACATTTCCTCCTGCGGGATCTCAATGGTCAAGGAATCCGCACTGCCGGGCTGGTACTGCATCATAAAGCCGTTGAGGGCATCCATGCCGGTAACGCCGGTGCGGTATAAAAGCAGGTTCATGCACACGCAGGCGCAGGCGATGAGCAGCGCCGTCAGCAGGGTGATTCGCCATTGCAGGGACAACTGTTTCATTGTACCTCGCCTCCGATCTCGTAGCCTTCCCCGATGCGGTTACGGATGGGATCGTAGCCCAGCGCCGCCCGCAGCTTTTTGCGCAGGGCGGAGATATGCACCCGGATGGAGTTGCTGAAGCTGTCCACGCTGCCGTCCCAGACGTGCTCAATCAGCTCTTCCTGACTGACCGGGCGTCCCTGATGCAGCAGCAAATATTCCAGTACGCCGCTCTCCTTCCGCGTCAGCGCAAGGGTCTGACCGTCCACCGTGGCAACGCGGCTGCGGGTGTTGAAGCTGAGCCGTCCGCAGCACAGGCAGACATCCTGCTGGATGAACTTGCGCCGGGTCAGGCTGCGCACCCGGGCTTCCAGCTCTGCAAGATGGAAGGGCTTGGAAAGGTAATCGTTCGCCCCGGCATCCAGCCCCTCCACCTTATCTGCGATCTCGCTGCGCGCTGATAAGATCAGCACACAGGTCTCAAGGTCCTGCCGGCGCAGGGTGCGCAGCACCTGCATTCCGTCCACCTTGGGCAGGTTGAGGTCCAGCAGTACAAGGTCGTACCGCTCTGCTGCCAGTGCCTCCAGCGCGGCCTCGCCGTCTGCACAGGCATCCACCTCGTACCCGGACAGCCGCAGCTTTCGGGCAATATCCTCCCGCAGGGAGTGCTCGTCCTCTACCACCAAAAGGCGCATCTTTGTTTTCCACCTTTCCCATAAAAATTGCGTTTTTTCTTCATTATAACAGATTATAGCAGACGGTGTTAAGATTCGTGTTAAGATTTTCCTAGGGTGTATCTGAAAAGTCGAAAATTTAGCCTATTTCTACAAGCACAGCTGGATTTTGCGTTAAAAAGCCTTGAAATCCACAAAGGATTTCTGCGGCTCTTTGCCTTAAATCCCGCTTGTGCTTGCGAAATATTCGTCATTTTCTTTGTTTTCAGATACGCCTTAGCAGAAATTTTATCTCCCATGGTGTATACTGGTGCCATCAAACAACAGGAGGCTATGATGTTCATGACAAAAAAACAGGCGCAGCTGCTTTTGCTTGCCGCCGGGGTGCTGATGCTGCTGTTCGGTGTATGGCGGGGCGAGGCAGACACCGTATTTTCAAAGGCCATCCGGCTGTGTATGGAGTGTGTGGGCATTGGATAAGAAAAAATTAAATCCCCTCGCCCGGTTCCGGGGCTTTATACAGGCCGGGGCGACCCTTTTGACCAACATTCATCTGCCCAACTTTGCCAAAGGGACGCTGTATCAGGGCGGCGGAAAGCACGTCTGCGTGCCGGGGCTGAACTGCTATTCCTGCCCGGGCGCGGCCGGTGCCTGTCCGGTGGGAGCATTCCAGGCGGTGGTGGGCTATTCCAAGTTCCGCTTTTCCTACTACATCACCGGCATCCTCATCCTCTTTGGGGTGCTGCTGGGGCGGTTCATCTGCGGTTTCCTCTGCCCGTTCGGGTGGTTTCAGGAGCTTTTGCACAAGATCCCATCCCCCAAGCTTTCCACCAAAAAGCTGAAGCCGCTGCGCTATTTAAAGTATGCGGTGCTGCTGGTCATGGTGGTGCTGCTGCCTTTGCTGGCGGTCAATGAGCTGGGCATGGGCGACCCCTTCTTCTGCAAGTATCTCTGCCCGCAGGGCGTGCTGGAAGGTGCCATTCCCCTCTCCCTGACCAATGCGGGCATCCGCGCCGCGCTGGGCAAGCTGTTCACATGGAAGGCCTGCATCCTGCTGGCGGTCATTGTGGGCAGCGTGGTGTTCTACCGCCCCTTCTGCAAGTGGCTGTGCCCGCTGGGCGCTTTCTATGCGCTGCTGAATAAGGTCTCGCTGTTCCAGATGCGCGTAGACACCCACAAATGCGTCTCCTGCGGTGCCTGTGCAAGGGCCTGCAAGATGGACGTAGACATTACCAAGACCCCCAACCACGCCGAATGCATCCGCTGCGGGATGTGCATGAAAGCCTGCCCCACGGACGCCATCCAGTACAAGTTCGGGCTGGGAGACAAATCAAACACTGAAGCAACAAAGGAGTAAAACCATGAAATTCAACCGTGTAACCGCACTTTCGCTCAGCCTTGTGCTGGCTTTCAGCCTTGCTGCCTGCGGGCAGGGCGCATCCTCTGCATCTTCTGCATCTTCTGCATCTTCTTCCGCTTCCTCTGTGGCAGCGGAAGCCAAGACCGAGGAGCAGCTGCTGGCCGAGGAAAACGAGATCCTTTCCGCAAACGATGCTCTGTGGGAGAAGGTGTTCGCTTCCATGGACAAAAACGTGACCGAGACCACGATCAGCGCCAACTACGGCGATTTTCTGCTCAGCGCTGTGGAAAAGGCAAAAGACCAGTTCTCGGACGAGGAGTACAAGACCCTGACCGCAGATGCCGAAAAGATTCGTGCCATCGAGGAGCAGATCGCCGCTCTTGCCCCCGCAGAGGATGCCGCTTCCAGTGCCGCCGCACAGGGCACCGCCTTCCCCAAGTTTGAGGGCAGCGATTTAGAGGGCAACCCGGTGGACAACAGCCTGTTTGCGGGCAACGCCTTTACGGTGGTGAATTTCTGGTTCAACGGCTGCAAGCCCTGCGTGGAGGAGTTGGACGACCTGAACGCCCTGAACGAGAAGGTCAAGGCACAGGGCGGTGAGGTCATCGGCATCAACACTGAGACGCTGGATGGCAGCCAGCAGGGCATCGATGCCGCCAAAAAACTGCTGGAGACAACGGGCGCAAGCTACCGCAACATCTACTTTGCCTCCGGCAGTGAGGCCGGCAAGTTTGCACTGAACATCATGGCCTTCCCCACCACCTACGTTTTTGACCGGGACGGCAACGTTGTGGGGCAGCCCCTGCTTGGCGGCATCGACAAGGAAGAAAACCTTGCCGCTCTGCAAAAAAATATCGACGCTGCCCTTGCCAAGGACAGCGCCAAATAAACCTTTCTCCCCTGCCGCCTTCGGGCGGCTTTTTTATTTGCGGTGTGCATTGCCATGCACGCCCGGGTGCCGGACGGAATACGCTGGGGCAGAAGCATACTTTTACCAGCAAAGGAGCGTATCTCCATGAAAAACACCGGAACTCTCCGCATCCAGACCTTTGCGGCCCGCCAGTCTGCCCCCATGGAGGGGGTGACCGTTGCGGTGCAGGGGGACGGCTTTACCCTGCACTGCATCACCGATGCGACCGGCAGCGCCGCCGATATCCCCGTTGAAGCCCCCGCCTGCACCCTCTCGCTGGATCGGC
>ERZ780043.269-NODE-269-length-9600-cov-5.18282_pt1 | contig 9600 bp, 8 predicted proteins | sample MGYA00511850_ERZ780043 | MGnify/ENA primary metagenome ERZ780043 (study PRJEB29588, sample SAMEA2161608) | human gut metagenome | biome: human gut; feature: human-associated habitat; material: faeces | place: Denmark | collected 2008/2010 ... | reverse complement strand
CTCTGCGAAAGCAACGGCAGCACCATCTACTGGAACGGCGGCCACGCAGTCTCCAACTATGTGGACCAGGCTGCCACCGGCGATTACACCCTCCAGCTGGCCATCCCTCTGAGCGGAGGCCACTCCGGCAGCAACTTCTGCGTGCACAACGGATTTAAAAGCGAATACTCCAAGAACGTAGGTTATTTCTACTTCAAGGACGGCGTAGGACGCGTCATCGAGAGCATGTATGTGACCAACACCTCCTACTATCTCGGCACAGTAGAGGCTCTGGCAGGGGCTGACGACTGGACCAAAGTAACGGCGACAGGCTACGATGCTGCCGGGACCGTAACGGGCACCAGCGAGTTCTACCTTACTGAGAACGGCCAGAGCATCAATGCCTGGACACTGTGGGACCTCACCGGACTCGGATCGCCGGTAAAGGTCGAGTTTGACATCACTTCCTCCATTCAGAACGAATACGGCATGGCCGCTCCAGGATACTTCGCATACGACGACGTGACCGTAAGAATGTAACCGCACTTGATGAGAAAATATTTTTCTGCATTCATATTTTTAATAGTTATTGGTGTTACCGGGTGCAGGGATGAGCGCGAATCCCTGCCTCCGGTAATTCTGCTTGAGCAGCAGCTGTACGAGACTGTCGTGGGAGATACGGTGACCGTCACTCCTGAATACGAGAACTGCGGGGAGGGAACTGTATGGCTGTGGACCTGCGACGGGGAGACCCTGTCCGTAGAAGAGTCCCTGACGTTTACCAGTGATGAGGCAGGCGAATACTACATAATGCTCACCGTCAGCAATTCCGCCGGCGAGGACAAGGCCGAGCTGCGCATCGATGTTTACGGGATGATGCCGCCGGAGATTTCCCTGCCGGGAGCTGCGCGCGGATTTTCCGTACTGCAGGACTCCCTGCTGGTGCTTGCGCCGGAGATCTCTTCCGCCCTGCCCGTAACCTATTCCTGGACCATAGACGGGAAGACTGTCTCCACTGATTCGGTGTACACATTCCCTACCGGGGAGACCGGGACATTCGAAGCCGGACTATGCGTCGAGAACCGGGACGGCCAGGACGAAATAGAGTTTACCGTAGAGGTGATGAGTCCTGGAGAGGCATTTTCCTGGACATTCGACCGGACGGAATACGGGATAAGCTCCGGACGCAGCCTGCTGCTGCGGCCGCAGGATATCGAGTACCCTTTCGATGCCGTATACACCTGGAGTGTGGACGGGACTGAGGTGCAGAGCGGGGAAAGCTCCGAATACGTATTTGACCTTACCGCCGAAGGCTCCTACACCGTGAGCGTGACCATGCGGAACTCCTATACAGCCGCCTCACAGGACCTGACGGTGACAGTGCTGCCTGCCGAAGGGACGTATTTCCGGGCAGCTGACGCATCCAGCAGCGCGTCAATATCCAAAGTCTACGAATACACCCCGGCACCGGGACAGTTCATCAATGACGGAGTCACCCTCACCTCCCCGGAAGAAGCCTGCTCCTACGCTTTCGAGCGGCTGTCCCAGGGTCAGTTCGTCTCCCTTGGGGCCTTCGGAGGCTACCTCATCGCAGGTTTCGACCACAGTGTGGAGAGCAGCACGGACGGAGGCTTCGATCTGCAGATTACCGGCAACGCCCACAGTTCCTCATCCGAGCCGGGTATCATCTGGGTGAGCCAGGATGAGAACGGCAACGGTCTGCCCGATGACACCTGGTACGAGCTGCGCGGCTCCGAATACGGCAAACCGGAGACATGGCAGGACTATGCCGTCACCTACTACCGGCCTTCCTCCAACGGGACGAGTATCGAATGGACGGACAACAGGGGCAGCTCAGGCACCGTGGACTATATCCCCGCATACCACAGTCAGGAGACCTATTTCCCGCTCTGGATTACGGCCGAAAGCTACACCCTGCGCGGCACCCGTCTCGAAGACCGCCTCGTCGACGAGAACGGCAACGGTTCCCTTTGGATCGGCCACCCTTTCGACTGGGGCTACGCCGACAACTGGAGCGGGACAGATCCCGACATCGACAAGTTCCGCATCTCCGACGCAGTCCGCTGGGACGGAGAGCCCGCCGACCTGACCTACATCGATTTCGTCAAGATACAGTGCGGAGTACAGGCCAAGGGCGGCTGGACCGGAGAGCAGTCCACCGAGCTGACCCTCATCCGCGACCTGCACATCGACTGAGCAAACATTTTCCTGTTTCCGACAAAAACCGGGGAAAACATTTTGCTTTTTCCGACAAATTCCCGCAAAAACATTTTGCATTTTCCGACAAAGACGTATCTTTGCTGATGAAAATAAAGGTTTTGGACATGTCTGGAAAAATATTCAAGCGCAAAATTTACGAAAGGATGCTCCGATGGAAACGGGAAAGCAACGGAGAGACGGCACTTCTGATAAAAGGAGCGCGTCGGATCGGGAAATCCACCATCGCGGAGGAGTTCGCCCGCAAGGAATATAAGTCATGCATAATCATTGATTTCTCGATAGCGGATGATGCTGTCAAGGAGTTGTTCTCGCATATTTCCGATCTGGATTACTTCTTTTTGAGGATTCAGTCATTGTTCAATGTTTCGCTGTATGAACGTAAATCGGTTATCGTTTTCGATGAAGTCCAGCTCTGTCCCCCAGCCCGGCAGGCAATCAAACACCTCGTAAAAGACCACCGGTATGACTACATTGAGACGGGGTCGCTGCTATCCATCAAGAAGAATGTGAAAGGCATCGTGATACCAAGCGAAGAAACACGTATTGCAATGTATCCGCTGGACTTCGAAGAGTTTTTATGGGCCATAGAAAGGCCTCAGCCATATGAACTGATCAGATACTCCTATCAGAATCTCAAGTCACTTGGAGATGCCGTCAACCGCGACCTTATGCGCCTTTTCCGCCTGTACATGCTCATAGGAGGTATGCCACAGGCTGTCAGTGCCTACCTGGAATCCAATGATTTCTCGGCCATTGACGCAGTAAAACGCAACATACTTGAACTGTATATCGACGATTTCCGCAAGATTGATTCCAGCGGCCGCGCCTCACACCTATTCTTATCCATCCCTGCGGAACTGTCCCGCAATACGACACGCTACAAGGTCGGAAGCGTGATTGAGAATGCAACCGCAGCCAGACTCGGTGAATTGCTGATGGATATGGCAGACTCCATGACGGTGAACTTTGCCTACCATGCGGATGATCCCAGCGTAGACATCTCTCTTCATGCCGATTACAATTACTTCAAGATGTTTCTTGCCGATACCGGATTGTTCGTCACACTCGCTTTCATGGACCATGACTATACGGACAATGTGATATACCGTAAACTCCTTTCAGACAAACTCCCCACCGACTTGGGATATGTGTATGAAAACGCCATCGCCCAGATGTTGAAGAGTGCCGGTAATGAACTGTTTTACTACACATTCAAGGAGGAGACCCGTAACTACGAGATAGATTTCCTCATCTCGCGAAAAGACAAGATATGCCCCATAGAGGTCAAATCCTCCGGCTACAACTCACACAAGTCCCTCGATATGTTCCAGAATAAGTTTTCGGCGAGGATTCTTCACAGATATCTTTTATATACCAAAGACTTACGAAAAGACAAGGATGTTTTGTGCCTGTCCGCGTATATGGCGGAGCTCCTATAAAGCATACACCCGACTGTCGGCTGACAGGCACTGCAGGCATCATAACCGCGCGGCAATATGCATACTTTATGAGTCGCGAAAGGCAGTCAACGAATTGACTTCGTGGTGCACTACTGGAAATTAGTTCTTGGTTATCAGCACCTTATAAAACACACTGCACATTTGACTTGTTTTAAGATTGGGCAAATGTGCAGTCGCATTTACAATGGATTGACTTTCAGGTGATTCAAAAAAAGAGTGCACCACGAAGTCAATTCGTTGAAGGCAGCCCATGGCAGCAGTCCCAAAGTCACTGCTCCGTGCTTCATCGGGGGATCAAGGCTGACTGCCGGAAATCCGCTATATTTGCAATGCGAAACAGCTACACACACAAACAATAAAAGATGAAACACCTTATACTGACTGTCCTGGCCAGACTGGGGAAAAACACCTTCAAGAACTCGGCAGACTTTGTCGCAATAAAGATACAAGGAGCACTCAGCGGGCCTTTTGACTTCAGCCTGACTCCTATGTACGGTATCCGCAGGGTCTGGGGCAAACATTGGTTCGGTGAATTCACTGCCGGAGGAAGAGTCGGCATTCAGAACGGCTTATACTTAGCTCCTTACTTACAGTATCGTTTCGGTTTTGTTTTCTGAATCAAGTTCCGGCGCAACTGCCGAAATCTGTTAGTTGCCGCATGAAACATCTGCGTTACACTCTGATATTTCTGCTTACCTCCGCCAGTCTGCTCCTGCCCGGCTGCGCGGAGGACAGAAGACGCTTTATTATTTTGGAAGAATCAGGGGAAATACCTGTGATAACGCAGCCGCTATGCGATACTATATTCAAGCTGAAAAACATATCACCCAAAATGAGAATCTATCAATATCAGGGAGACTTCTCAAGTTTTGCAATCAAACAAATAATCCATAAACATGAAGCAGATAACATCATTACTCTTGTCCGTGATTCTTGCCTGTGCTGCCTGCTACAATGGTATGAGCCAGACTTATGACACTTCTGACAAACAAGAAAGAACATCTAACCTGATCCGCTTTTATGGCGGTATAGGGCTATGGGGGATTTACAGTTATGGAACAAATCTGTCAGGAACTGACAACGGCGCAGTCGGCTATATCAGACACTATCCTACCGCAGTGTATGGTTTCAGCTACCAAAGAGACTTAGTGAGGCGTTTCTCTCTGGAATTGGACATACAGAGTTCATATAGAAACGGTTTTCCCGACTTTGCAGATGCCTATGTCTACTCCGATGCCGTCGGAAATTCCATAACCGGAATAGGGGATATTCCTGAGGTAAAAGACTACATTCAGGAACAGGCTGCTCAAGGAAGCAATCTGAACAATCTGGCGTGGATAAGGCACAACTCGCTGGCTATCACGGTCAAGCCTGTATTCCACATGATAGACAATGAGCATCACCGGTTCTCAGTCTACGCAGGTATCGGATACTATTTTGCCGACGGACTGTGCTTCAGGGCAGAGCAGATGTTCCCAACCGTAGCTCCTATGGATTTTACGACATTTACCTCACAATACCACATCAACGGACTTGCTGGAAATGCAGGCCTACGCTACGAATATACATTCCTCACCCATTACGTGATAGGAATCGATGCCGGTGCCACATTCAATGACAATGCCGCCGGATGGCAGAGGGAAGATGCCTCCATGCTTTCCTCATGCGATTTTCGCACTGTCCTATATATCGGTTTCAGATTTTAGGCAGTAGAACCTACGGAAGGCATTGGCTCCCGAAAAGGGAGGGGACCCACAAAGTGGGGAGGACCTTCCGTAGGTATGACTGTTTCCGCAGACAATGCTCCTGTAAACTATTTGAAAGTAACCTCTACGATATAGTCCGGTACGTCGGCAGGCATGTCGGAGGGCAGGGTCACAAAGAGACCTTCCTTGTACTGCTTGAAGCCGAGCTTCACGTCAGGCGAGCCGAAAGGAGTGACTGAGGCCACCTTGCGTCCGGCCTTGTAGGGCACGTAGATCTGTCCGTCCGAGGCGGCCTTGAAGGCGTCGGCGGGGAAGACGTGCAGCCACATCCGGTCGTCCTTATGGGTGGTCACGCCCCAGGGCTGGGGTTTCACGAGGATGCTGCGGGTGCCGTAGATGGTCTCGCCGTTGACAGCAAGCCACTCGCCCATCGCAGCCAGACGCTCGAGAGCCGCTGCGGGGATGTTGCCGTTCGGCTGAGGTCCCACGTTGAGCAGCAGGTTGGCGTCACGTCCGGCTGTTGAGACTAAATAGCGGATAAGCTCATCCGTGCTCTTGTAGTTCTGGTCGGTCATCCGGTAGCCCCAGGAGCCGTTCATGGTCTGGCAGGTCTCCAACGGAAGCGTCGTGCTGACTCCGCCGCTATGCCAGCCGGCGGTATTCTCCCCGGGGATGTCCCGCTCGAATATCTGGATGTCCTCTCCGGGATAAGGCGTGATATGGTGGTTGTTGCCGATCAGGCAGGAGGGCTGCAGTCCATGAATCAGCGGATACAGCTCGTCATAGCGGAAGTCGTAGGGCTGCTCGCCGTCCTCGTGGTCCCAGTTGCCGTCAAACCAGATGCAGCCCACATTGCCGTAGCGGGTCAGCAGCTCTGTCAGCTGGCATTTCATGAAGTCGAAATAGGTGTCGGGGTCAGTGGCCTCGGCACGGCCCGTCTCCTGCCCGGTACGTCCGCGCGGTGCGTCATTGCGTCCCCAGTCGATAAGCGAATAATAGAAATGCAGGGCTATTCCCTGACGCTCGCACTCCTCGGCCAGTTCGGCGATGATATCGCGCTTGAACGGAGTCGCGTCCACGATGTCATAGTCAGTGCATTTGCTGTCGAACATCGAAAAGCCGTCGTGGTGCCGGGTCGTGATGCAGATGTACTTGGCTCCGGCGGCCTTGACAGCACTCACCCACTCAGCCGCATCGAAGTCCGCAGGATAGAAGCCCCCGGCCATCTTGCTGTACTCCTCTTGAGTCAGACCGTTGTAGTTCAGAGCCCACTCGCCCTGACCGTACATGGAGTAAATACCCCAGTGAATGAATATTCCGAACCGGTTCTCCCGGAACTGCTCCTGCGCCTGTACAATCTCGGGTGAAGGCTGGTAGTTCTCCTGCGCCGAGGCAGAAGAGGCTGCGGCAGCTGCCAGCAGGGACAGGACCGCAATGGACAGTAGATGCTTTTTCATTGTATTTCAGTAAAATTATTGTTCATAGCCCTGGGCATGGATGCCTATCTCCGCTCCCTCGGGAGTGACGAGGACCTCTCCCACATCCGGACGGGCGAGGTGGCCGATGATGTCCCAGTCCTGGAAGTCATGGCGGAGGGTCTCGTGGAACTCGAGGGGGACAATATACAGAAGACGGTAGTCATCCCCACCGTTGACGGCGGCAGTAATGGGGTCGAGGTTCAGTTCCTGCGCCATCTCGAATGTCTTGGAGGCAATCGGAATCTTCCCTACGTAAATCTTGACTCCGAGGCCCGTATCAGCGGCAATGCGCTTGGCCGCTTCCCCGAGGCCCCTGCTGATGAAATATCCTCCGCATGGGATAATTCCCGCCTCGGAGAAACGTCCCGGAATACCCGGCTTGATGTAAGGGCTGAGGTATTCGCCTACAATGTATTTGTACTGCGTCAGGTCCGGCTGCTTGGGCACAGTTCCGCCGGGAGTGCCCTCAAATGCAGCTTTTTCCCTCTCTAACACGTGCAGCCCCATATAGGCCGCTCCGAGGTCGCCGCTGAGGACCAGAAGGTCCTTTGACTGAGCTTTTTTCCGTTTCTGCGCCACTTCCTTCCCGGCAGAGCCGTATGCCGCGATGCTCACCACCATGCCCGCCGCGGACGGTACCAGGTCGAGGGAGAGATGCCTCACACCGTGCTCCTTCGCCGCTGCGGTGACTCCCTCCCACAGATCCTGCACATCCTCGGCCGAGAATCGGTTGGACAGGGCCACTACCACATCCATGCCCACAGGAGAATACATGCCCGCGTACAGCTCCCCGATGACATTCAGGGCCAGCTTGTGCCCGAGATGCCGCAGCGGATTGTACGTCAGGTCGAAATCCACCTTTTCCATGAACACCTTGTGTACCGTGCCGAAGTCCCCGTCCCCGGAGAACGCGCAGCCCCGCCCATTCACGAAGCCGCTGCCCTCGAAGAGCCGCGACATCAGGGCCTGCTTGCCGATTGATGATATTTCCGTTGCCATTTTCAAGAATTTGTCAGTCCGCTAAGTTAGCAAAAATTTGGCTGCAGGGTCCTGACCGGATCAGAAGTTGACGGCAAGACCGATACCGCCGGACTTGGAGACGAAGGACAGCTCCGGCTCAAATGCCAGGCCTTCAGGGCCTCCTGCTGCCGCAGCCTTCTTCAGCTTTACCGTACCGACCCAATACAAAGGTACGCTTGCCACTAACATTGCTCCTCCGAAAATCCATCCGGCGAAAGTCATTATCGGGACATACATCTGAGGAGTCTCCGGGTCATTTTCCCAGAAAAACGAAGTGTTGATGACATCGAAAAGATAGCCTCCCAAAGCCAGACCTGCTCCGACAGAACTGACCACAATGCCGGCAGTGAAGAGTCTCTTGCCTTTAAGCCAATAGTTTTCGTAGTCGTCCAGGGACGAAAAATAGTTCAGGGCGTTGGCTTTGGTCAGCTTGATGTCGCCATCGGTGGTGTAGACGTTGCCGGCCTTGTAATATAGGGTTGCGTCTTGCGGTATATACTGGGCTGCAGCCATGAAAGAGGCAGTAATCAGTACGGATAAGGCAGCAATAACTTTCTTCATATATCGACATTTTAATGTTAACACTGCAAACATAGCGAAAAAATCATCATCTTTGCGGTCCGACTTTTGCAAAAAGCAAGGATTGATTATGAGCGAGAAAGACGACATACTTAAAAACATAGGCTCCGCCGAGTACAAGCACGGCTTCGAGACCCGAGTGGAGCAGGAATTCATCCCGAAAGGGCTTAACGAGGACATCATCAGGCTGATATCGGAGAAGAAGGGCGAGCCGCAGTGGCTTCTGGACTTCCGTCTGAAAGCCTACCGCAAGTGGCTGACCATGAAAATGCCGACGTGGGCACATCTGGATATCCCGGAGATAGACTTCCAGGACATCATCTATTTCGCCGCCCCCAAAAAAGCGCCTGAGAAAAAAGAGATAGACCCCGAACTTATGGCCACCTTCGACAAGCTGGGGATTCCCCTGCACGAGAGGAGCGTACTGGCCGGAACCGCCGTGGATGCCGTATTCGACTCCGTATCGGTGAAGACCACCTTCCGCGAGTCGCTGGCCGAGAAAGGCATCATCTTCTGCTCCTTCTCCGAGGCCGTCCGGGACTATCCCGACCTGGTCCGCAAGTACCTGGCATCAGTGGTACCCTACGGCGACAACTACTACGCAGCCCTCAACTCCGCAGTATTCTCCGACGGATCCTTCTGCTACATCCCCAAGGGAGTGCACTGCCCGATGGAGCTGTCCAGCTATTTCCGCATCAACGCCAGGGGCACCGGCCAGTTCGAGAGGACCCTCATCGTAGCCGACGAGGGCTCCTACGTAAGCTACCTCGAAGGCTGCACAGCCCCCATGAGAGACGAGAACCAGCTGCATGCGGCAGTAGTGGAGATAGTAGTGCTGGACAATGCCGAGGTCAAATACTCCACCGTCCAGAACTGGTATCCCGGCGATGCGCAGGGACGGGGCGGCATATTCAACTTCGTCACCAAGAGGGGAATCTGCAAGGGAGTGAACAGCAAGCTCTTCTGGACCCAAGTAGAGACCGGTTCGGCCATTACATGGAAATACCCCAGCACCATACTGAAAGGCGACAATTCCGTCTCGGAATTCTACTCCGTGGCCGTGACAAACAATTACCAGCAGGCCGACACCGGCACCAAGATGATCCACATCGGGCGGAACACCCCCCGCCGCCTCCT
>ERZ780043.259-NODE-259-length-10010-cov-7.24922_pt1 | contig 10010 bp, 8 predicted proteins | sample MGYA00511850_ERZ780043 | MGnify/ENA primary metagenome ERZ780043 (study PRJEB29588, sample SAMEA2161608) | human gut metagenome | biome: human gut; feature: human-associated habitat; material: faeces | place: Denmark | collected 2008/2010 ... | reverse complement strand
TGACGATGTGGGCCAACAGAACGGTGCTTCGGTGGCGATTGTCGATAATCTGATGGCACTGGATATTCAGCTTGGCAATGTGGACAAATATGAGATGCAATCCCGAATTGCCAAACGGCTCTCCACAATGGCAAAGACGTTGAAAATTCACGTTCATTTTATCTGTCATCCGCGGAAAACAGAAGCATTTCTGCGCAAAGGCGACATCAGCGGAACAGCCGACCTTACAAATGCAGCCGACAATGTGTTTATGGTTCATCGGGTCAATGCTGATTTTATGATGCGCTATCGCTCGGTATATCCCAAACTTGAGATTCAGCCGGATGTGGGAAATGTGGTGGAAATCATGAAAAACCGTGACCTTGGCATTGTGGATGAGATGATAAAACTCTATTTTGACCGCCGAAGCAGAACTATGTCGGATGTGAAGGGACTTCCGCCGCAGCACGCATGGTCTGAAAAGATTGAGCAGATGCTGATGGAAGGTTTCACGCGGGTCAATCAAGGCGAACTTCCTATGGAATGGCGGTGAGAACATGCATGGCAAAGTGAACGATGATGAATGGGAGATTTTCCGCGATGCGTTCCGCCTGTATGCAGCGCATTGTGATCCGCCGGAGAATCAGGCACAAGATGCCGAAGAATGGTGGCTTTCAATGGTAAAGGACACCAGTGAAAAAGCTGCAAAATGGAATAATCATCCCTTGATGATGCTGCTGTTTCGAGCTGTTACTGAGTATGTTGAGCAAAAAGCAGCAGGAAAAACGCAAAGTACAATACACAAATAAAGGAATATCTGGCGGAGGTACTGGGATGAATCAGAGAAGAAATTGTTCCCATTATGTTTATGGAGAAAAGGAACCGTGGAAAGCGTTTGCGAGTGCAGTGATTGTTCAGGCAGTCAAGGATTTCCGCAGCTGCGGTCGGATGCAGTACGAACTTCGGCAAAAGTTCCGCAGCGAGACAAAGCTGACAGCAGAAGAACGGGACTATCTCACATACCGCATCATGCAGTACAAGCAGAGGCTTGATGAACTGCGAATCTTTTTTCAGTCCGGTCGTTTTGTATTGCTTACTGACATAGATGGTATCCAGCTGCTGAAAAGATTGGAGCGTGAAATTGCATGAGGAAAGCAGTTGCATTTTTGAAAAGGGCAGAAGCAGTTGAACAGAGAATAGATGCCCTTCTCTCGCAGATAGAACTCTACAAAAGCCTTACGCAGCGAGTTACGGCATCTTGGGGAAGCGAATTTGCCGCCCATGCGCGCAACGTGGGTGCGAATGAGAATGCGATTATTCGTCTCACGGAAGCACGCAGAGAGCTGGAAAAATTGACACAGGAGTATCGGGATGCCGTTGAAGAAATCACAGCTGTCGTAAACAGCATGGATAATCAGGCGCACCGGATCATCCTCTTGAACTATTATCTTTCTCATATGAATTTTGAGAAGATTGCTGAAAGAATCGGATTAAGCCGGTCGCGCGTGTATCATTTGCACACTCAGGCGCTTGATGAACTGGAAATGCTGCTAAGTGCAAGCAACTGAATAGGGGACAACACGGGCGGCAATCGCGCAAGATAGCAGCAAATAGCATGAAATAGCATCGCGCAGCACAAAACAGGACAAATTAGCAGCGAACAAGACAAATTAGCACGCTTTAGCAACGAAACCTGTGCTATAATAGTAGTGTCGAAAGAGACGAAGGCATTGATGGAGCAATCTGTCGATGCCTTTCTATTTTCCAGAACAGGAGGTGTGAAATATTTACAGGCTGAACCCACCATCAAACAGCAGTGGAGGGCAGGGAAGTTCTGCTGCCACGGATGAACGAGTGCAGGAAGGAGGAAGTGGATGAATCCCACGGTGCTTGCGACTGTAAATCAAAAAGGAGGGGTAGCGAAAACGACCAGCTGCATCAACATAGGGGCAGCGATGGCACGGGAAGGAAAAAAGGTGCTGCTGGTGGACACTGACCCGCAGGCCAGCATGACCATCAGCCTCGGCAATCAGCAGCCGGATCAGCTTGCGCCCACAATCGCAGACCTGATGACCAAGGTCATGAACGATGTCCCGATTGCGCCGGGCGAAGGCATACTGCACCATCCGGAGGGAATTGACCTGCTGCCCGCTAACATCGCGCTGGCGGGAACGGAGGTGTCGCTGGTGAATGCAATGAGCCGCGAAACCATCTTGAAGCAGGTGCTTGCCCGCAATCGGCAGGACTACGACTGCATCATCATCGACTGTATGCCGTCGCTGGGGATGCTGACCATCAATGCGCTGGCGGCGGCAGACCGTGTAATCATCCCGGTGCAGGCGCATTACCTGTCTGCCAAAGGGCTGGAACAGCTGCTGCAAACCATTGCAAAGGTACGCAGGCAAATGAATCCCAAGCTGAAAATCGACGGCATCCTCATGACGATGGTGGATGGGCGCACGAACAACGCCAAGGAAATCACGACGCTGATTCGGGAGACTTACGGCGGCAAAATCAAGGTGCTCGAGATGGCGATTCCGCATTCCGTCCGTGCAGCAGAAGCGAGCCTGACCGGGAAGAGTATTTTCGAGTACGACCCCGGCGGCAAGGTGGCACAGGCGTATCGCGCGCTCACGAAGGAGGTGCTTCAGCTTGAAAAGCAGCGGCAGAAAGCCAAGTCTGACCTCCTACGATGACATTTTCTCCACGGAAGCCTCACGCCAGCAGGAGCAGATTCAGCGCCTTGCGCTAAGCGAACTGCACCCCTTCAAAGATCATCCATTCCGCGTACTGGATGATGACCGGATGATGGAAACGGTGGAGAGCGTGAAGGAATATGGGGTGCTGGTGCCGATTATCGCCCGACCGATGCCGGATGGCGGGTATGAAATTGTGTCCGGGCATCGGCGGAAGCGCGCCTGTGAGCTGGCAGGGCTGAACGAGATTCCCGCTATTGTCCGCGATTTGGACGATGATGAAGCTGTCATCATTATGGTGGACAGCAATTTGCAGCGCGAGAACATTCTGCCCAGCGAACGGGCCAAGGCGTATCAAATGAAAATGGAAGCTATGCGCCGGAAAGCTGGACGTCCATCCAAAGAAAATTCCCGACAAGTTGTCGGGAATTTTGAAATGGCAGATGTAATCGGTAAGGAGACGGGAGAAAGCGGACGACAAGTCCAACGCTTCATTCGCCTGAACAACCTTGAGCCGCCGCTCATTGATAAGGTAGACGCTGGCAAACTCGCCTTTACCCCCGCCGTGGAACTTTCGTACTTGAAGCCGGAAGAACAGCAGTGGCTGGATACCGCCTTGGAAAACACGCAGCAGACACCATCCCTTTCGCAAGCTCAGCGCATGAAGCGCGAAAGCAAACAGGGCACGCTGTCGGAGCAGGGCATCATGGAAATCATGACGGAGAACAAGCAGACGATTCCTGCCAAGGGGTCTGTCGTGCTGCCGCAGGAAAAGTTGACCAAGTATTTTCCACGTTCCTACACAACGGAGCAGATGGAAAAGGTGATTTTCAAGCTGCTGGATTACTGGGTTCGGAAGCGGCAAATGTCGCAGGAGCGATAAAGACGCATGAAACGAAAACTGGATATTCTGCTGATGGTCATGTTTCTGTTCGGAAGCATGATTTTTCTTTGCCCAATTTTCGGGCAGATAAAGGAGGTCGAAGAAGATGACCGTGTATACACGCGCATGTCCGCACAGGTTAAGCCCCCTCAACAGGCTTCGGGACTGGTGGAGGATGCGCCATCCCCCGCGGCAGCCGCCGTGCAGACCGTGCTGCCCCTGCTGCTGGAAGTGCCGCTGCCGGAGAAAACCGCTGTGCCCGCTGCCGCGCCGTCCCCCGTACGCCCGGCTGCTTCCGACACTGCCGCGCCAGCACAGGCAGAGCGGACAGCAAATCCCCGCAGTGTCGATGTAGAAGCATGCATTGCGCAGAATCCGGATTTTGCCGCATGGCTCACCATTCCGGGTACGCCGGTGGATTATCCGGTTGTGCGGTCGAACAGGACGGACTACTACCTGACGCACCTGTTCAGCGGCAAAAACAGCAAGCTGGGATGCCTGTTCTCGCTGCCGTCGGCGGATTATCAGACACCGAGCAGGAACATTGCCATCTACGGGCATCACCTGAGCCATAGCGACGCGATGTTCAGCAGCCTTGTGCAATACAAGGATTCGGGCTACTGCGCCGCGCACAGCATCATTCAGCTGGACACGATTTACGGCGAACGCACCTATCGGATTTTCGCCGTCGTCAACATGCAGGTTGGTGACTGGGATGCAGCGGCGGCTGATTTTGCCAGCGGACAGGCGTTTCAAGCGTATGTAGACCGCGCACGAGCCAAGGCACTGTACGATTCAGGCGCGGCAGTCGGTGCGGATGACCACATTCTGACCCTGATTACCTGCGACCGCAGTGCGGGCGGTGCAAGCGGCCGTCTGATTGTGCTGGCGGTTCAAGAATAATACTATTTTCGGATTCACCTGAGCCATCTGCTTGCGCCTTTTCCCCGCTGTCGTCCGCTTATTCCACTTAGCGTAGCGCTGCTACGCTGCGTTTCATTCGCGTTAGACAGCGTGAAAAATTCGCGGCGCATCTTGGCTCATTTTCATCCGAAAATAGTATAAGAAGGAGAAGCAAATGAAATTGAAATCCAATTTGAAACGATTTGCATCATTGATGCTGTCTGCGGCGCTGGTGCTGACCTGCATTCCGCTCTGTGCGGCAGCAGAAGAAGCAGCCACGCCCTCGGACATCACAGGAACGGAAGTCATTGTGCTTCCGGCAGAAGAACCGGTGCTTCCACCCGTGGAGGAAGCGCCTGACGAATCCGCATCCGATGCACCGGATGAGCCGTCCCATGACGAAATGCTCCCCAATTCGGAGGAAGAAAGTTCGTCGGACAACCGTCATCCTTTGCAGGCGGCGATTGAAGAACATGGGTATGTCTACGTCCGGACGGTGCGGGCAGTCAGCGTGTACGCCAGCGCAGAATCGCAGGAGCGCATTGTTTATGCCGCGGCTGATGATGCGTCCATTCTGCTGGCAACAGCGTTTTTCGGCGGTCATCAAGCCGTGCAGGTGTGGTTTCTGGACGCGGAACAGCAGATTATCAGCGGCTTTGTACCGGCAGCGTCGCTGGATACCCGCTATTTGACGGATGCGGATGTGTCGGGCATCGCCGACGTGCCATCCTGCGACGGAATGACTACCTTCGGTCAAAAGCGATTGTTCGTGGTCAATGGCAGCCGCCCGGAAGAAGCATCTGATGAAGAAGAAACGCCCGCGGATGCACCTTCGCAGGACGCGCCGCACCAAGAATCGAATCTGCCCGAAGCGGATGAAAGCGGTGTTTCGGAGCAGCCGGATGCCGCAGAACCGCCGGATGCTTCGGTACATCCGGAAATTAGCAGCGCGGAAGAAATCGACGAAACGGTGCCACCTGTAAGTCTCGGCGATTTTATCAGCGTCAGTACGGACACGCGCGTCTTTTCTGCGGTGGATGATGATGCGTCCGAAACGTATTTTTCCAGCGAGTATCAGGGCAATTTCGTCAAAGCAGCCGCGGTGCAGGTGGTGTCCGTTGCGGAAGATGCTTCGGGGACGGCATGGTATCAGGTACGCTTCCTGTACGGCGATTCTTTCCCCAGCGGCAAGATGAAGTGGACGGCTGACGAAACGGTGTGGGTGATGGCAGCGGAAACCGGCGAAACGGATGCGGATGCCTGCACGGTGACGGATTTCGCGTATCCCAAAGAAATGCTGCGCCTGCTCCGGGAAATGCAAACGTATACCGCAGAAACGGACGGATTCAGCTTGAAGAATATTCATGGGAAAATCGGCAGTTTTCAGGCGGGACAGTCGGGACTGCAAGGAAGTTCCGGCAGGGACGCGGCGTATCCACAGCTGGCGAAATCGGCATCGCACGGCACGATTTATGCGACACCGCACTATCTGGAAACCTTCCCCGTGTATTGCCTTGAGCATACGCTTTCCGGCCCCGGCGAAGGGTCGGGCGCGAACAAAACGGAAACCGGCCCGTATGCGCTGATTGATATGGAGGCGTTCGTGAACACCGCAGAAGGCGGCGGTATGAACGGGGTGCGCTTCAAGGCACAGACCATGCACGCCATCGCCTGGGCGCTTCGGCACACCTATCCGTTTATGGTGCTGGATCGCAGTGATGCAAACAACGAAGTGTGGAGCCGTGTCGCGGGTCAGTTTGCTATCCGCGAGGTGATTAAGCAGCTGGAAGGCGCGCAGTACGTCCGCAGTTATTGGGACATGGATAATTTCTACGCCTTCTCCGGCGGCGCACCGGAAGTGTACTTGACCTATGCCCGATGGCTGGCGAAAAACGCGATTGCGCACGCGAAAATCACCGGGAAAATCACGGTCAGCGGTCAGCGCATCCAAGCGTCAGACGGCGGCTATATCGGTACGGTTACGCTGACGACGGATGCGGATTTGATTCGGATTTCCAAGGCAGCGGGCAGCATCACGGGGAACAGCGGCGGTTCGGATGAAGCGTACTACTATGTCAAGAGCGGCGATACCATCCGGATTTTGTCGGACAAAAGCAGCTTCTCCGTTTACATGGAATCAATCGCGTCCAGCGCGGAAGAAGCAGGCTTTCTGGTCGGAATCCCCAGCGCCTCCATCCAGAAAGTGCTCGTCCCGATAGAGGGAACGCCATACCCGCTGCAATCCGCCGTTGTCACGTTTGAACTGCTGTATGGCACGGTGTTTGTGACCAAGCAGTCCATGGACGGCATTTTGCTGCAAGGCGCAGTGTTTGAGCTGCTGGATGAATCCGGCGCGGTGCTGGCAGAAGCAGTGACGGATGCGCAGGGGCGTGCCATTTTTTCCGGGATTGCACCGGGACGCTATCAGGTTCGCGAGAAAACCGCGCCGCAGGGGTATCGGCTGTCTGTTGTCTCGGCGCAGGAAATCATGGTGACGGCGGGCGCAGACACGGCGTGCATGTTCATCAACGAGCGCATGATGGGCATCATCCGGGTCATCAAGACGGACAGCATGACGGGAAAACCGCTGCCCGGTGTCACGTTCACGGTGACGAGATTGACCGCGCCTGCATCGGACGATGCTTCCGACATTGGCAAAGTCGTTGCAACGATTACGACGAATGCGGATGGCATCGCACAGACCGAAGCGCTTCCGTGGGGAGAATATCGGATTGAGGAAGCCGAGGCGCTGGACGGCTATGTGGATACGGACTTTGTGACCATCGTTCAAATCAAATAACAGGAGGAAGAAAAATGAAGCAGATGAAGCAATGGATGCACTGGGTGCTTGCGCTGGTGCTGCTGGTGATGAGCCTGTCTGTTCCGGCAGCAGCGGCGGAAACCATCACGGTGAATGTAACCAACACGCCCGTGCGCGGCAGCGTGGCGCTGGAAAAGACCGGCTTGCAGCTGGTGCGCTTTACGGACGAGCAGGATGAATGGGGCAATACCGTTATGAAGCCTGTTTATCAGCAGGGGTATTTGAAGGGCGCTGTGTTTGAACTCCGCGCTGCGGCGGATGTTGTCGGCAAGGAAGGAACGGTTTTCTACAAGCAGGGGGAACTGGTGCAAACACTGACCACCAGTGCAGACGGCGCAGTGAACTCGAAGCCGCTGCCGCTGGGCAGCTACTGCTTGCAGGAAGTTTCCGCTCCGGACGGCTATTTGCTGGATGATACCCCGTATCCCTTCACGCTGACGGCGGCAGGCAAGCAGACGGCAGTGGTGGAAGTGAAAGTCTCCGCTGTCAACACCTATCTGCCGATTCGGGTGACGCTGCACAAACAGCAGGAAGCGATTCGGGTGGATGAAACGGCGGACGGCATGATTCGCTCGTCCATCGAGACAGTTCCCGGCGAAGGCTGCGTGTTCGGCTTGTTCAATGCAGGGGTGATTGCCTACGGCGACAGCCAGAAGCTGCCTGCCCATACGCTGATGGCGACTGGCATCACGGATGCCAAGGGCAATTTGACATTCTCCGGCATGTATCCGCATGGCGCATATTATGTCAAAGAACTGTCCGCGCCGGATGGCTGGCTGCTGAATACCGAACAGTACCCGGTGCAGCTGACACCCGAAAACATGGATGCAGCGGAGGAGGCAATCGCAATCACGCTGGATGCGCCTATCCTGAATCGCCTGATTTACACGCCGGTGACGATTACCAAGCGGGACGTTGCCGGCAAGGAAACGCTGCCCGGTGCGCTGATTGAAGTGTACGATGCGCAGGGCAGCACCATTTACCGCGCGTATACGGATGAAAACGGTCAGCTGCCGGACATTCCGCTTGTTCCCGGATCGTATACGTTCAAGGAAACCTATGCGCCGGAGGGCTATGCGCTGAATGTGGCGGTAAAAACCTTCACGGTAACAAGCGAAGGAAAAATCATCGGGGAAACCGAAATCCGGGATGAAATCAACAAGATTCAGCTGAAAAAGGTCAAGGAGAACGGCGAGCCGCTGCCCGGCGCTGTGTTCGGCATTTACGATGCCAACAACACGCTCGTGCAGCAGCAGACTTCCGATGACAGCGGTTATCTGACCTTCTCGAAGCTGGGGTACGGCACTTATACCATCCGGGAAATTCAAGCGCCTTACGGCTATCATCCATCCACCGGCGAATGGCAGGTGACGATTGACGGCACCTACCAGAACCCTGTGCAGATTCTGACGACGGTGGTCAATGAGGATGCGCCCGGCTGGATTCGGGTCATCAAAACGGACGCGCTGGACGGTCATCCCATTGCGGGCGTTCGCTTCGACATCTACGCCTTGAATGAGGACGGCAGCACGGGCGACTTGGTGTCCACCATGCTGACAAACGACGACGGCGTGGCAATGTCCGAAAGTCTGCTGGTCGGCGACTACATGGTCAAGGAGCATGAAGCGCCCGTCGGCTATGTGAACAGCCTGTGGAGCGAAAAAGTGACCGTCGTCATGGACGAAACCGTGGAGCGCAGCGTGACGAATATCCCCATGCAGGGGCAGGTTCGCATTGTTAAGACGGACGCGGAAACGGGCGGAAGTCTGGCTGGCGCAGTCTTTACGGTCATCCGCGTGAGCGGCTTGCCTTCGCATGGCAAGGAAGGGTGCGGCGAGGTTGTGGCGGTCATCACCACGGATGCGGAAGGGGTGGCAGTCACGCCTGTGCTGACGTGGGGCATCTACGAAATCCGCGAAACCACCGTGCCGGACGGGTATCTGGACAGCGGCTGTGTCGTTACCGTTTCGATTCCCGGCAATGCGGACTGACAAGACAATCTTCAACAGGGGCATCAGGCAGATGGTGTCCCTGCTGCATTTCAGAAAACGGGAGGCATCCATGAACACAAAACGAAACATCCTGCCTATGCTGCTGGCGGCATTGCTGCTCTTCTGTCTGCCGATGGCATCGCTGGCGGAGGACGTACCCATTCAGAACGTCAGCATCCGCAATACGCCTATCAAGGGGCAGATTCTGCTGGAAAAGACCGGGCAGATGCAGACGACGGGTGAACAGGGGTATTTGAAAGGCGCGGTATTTGAAATTCGGGCGGCGGAGGACATTGTCGGGCAAGACGGCACACAGTGGTATTCATGCGGCGAGCTGGTCGCCACGATGACCACCAGCGGCGAAGGCGTGGAGAAAAGTCCGCTGCTGCCGCTGGGAAAATACACGGTCAAGGAAATCAGCGCTCCGTCCGGGTATGTGCTGGATTTGACGACGTACACCGTAGAAATTCAGGCGTCGGATCAGGAAACGCCGATTGTTTCCGCTACGGTTTCTTCAATCAATTATCCCGCCGAAATTCTGCTTCAAAAGACCGATGCGGATGGAAAGGCACTGGCAGGGGCGCAGTTCGTGCTGCTGGATGCGGATGGATGCGAAACGGCATCGGCTGTTTCGGATGCAGACGGGCTGGTGCGCTTCCGCTTCGTTCCGCAGGGGCAGTACACCATTTGTGAAACGTCCGCGCCGGATGGGTATCTGCTGACCCGCAGCGCCATTT
>ERZ780043.257-NODE-257-length-10029-cov-4.4608_pt1 | contig 10029 bp, 9 predicted proteins | sample MGYA00511850_ERZ780043 | MGnify/ENA primary metagenome ERZ780043 (study PRJEB29588, sample SAMEA2161608) | human gut metagenome | biome: human gut; feature: human-associated habitat; material: faeces | place: Denmark | collected 2008/2010 ... | reverse complement strand
AGGTCCTTGACCTCCACCCCGTAGGCCCCGATATTCTGCACGGCGGCGGCGCCCGTCTCCCCGGGGATGGCCGAGAGGTTCTCCGCCCCGTACCATCCGCGCTCCACGCACATCTCCACGAAGTCGTCCCAGACGACACCTGAGCCTACCCGGACTTCCACCGCGTCCTCATTTTCAGAGACTGTCTCACAGCCGGTTATCCGTGAATGGAGGACGGTGCCGGGCCAGTCGCGGGTCAGCAGCAGATTGCTTCCACCGCCTATGTGCAGCCAGGGCGAGGGCAGGGTCCCCTCCCGCAGCATACGGGCGGCCTCCAGCAGTTCCGCCTCCGAGGAGTATTCCACGAAGGCAGCGGTGCGGGCGTCTATTCCGAAGGTATTGTGTCCCAGCAGGGAATAATCTTTATGAATGTTCAGCATAACGGCATTTCAAGTCAATGGCACATCTCAGTCAATACGGGTAATCCGGGCTCCGAGGGCATTGAGCCTCTCCTCGATGTCCTGGTAGCCGCGGTCGATCTGCTCGATGTTGTGGATGCGGCTGGTGCCTACGGCTCCCATGGCGGCAATCAGCATGGCGATGCCGGCACGTATGTCGGGGGAGGTCATCTCCCGGCCGCGGAGGTTCATCCGATGGTTGTGGCCCACCACCACGGCGCGGTGCGGGTCGCAGAGAATGATCTGGGCGCCCATGTCTATGAGCTTGTCCACGAAGAACAGGCGGCTCTCGAACATCTTCTGGTGAATCAGCACGCTGCCCTTGCACTGGGTGGCCACCACCAGCATGACGCTCAGCAGGTCCGGGGTCAGGCCGGGCCAGGGCGCGTCGGCGATGGTCATGATCGAGCCGTCCAGGAAGGTGTCTATCGCATACTCCTCCTGAGCCGGCACGTAGATGTCGTCTCCCCTCTGCTGCAGGGCGATACCGAGGCGTCGGAAGCTCTCGGGGATGATGCCGAGGTTGTCGTAGGATACATTTTTTATGGTTATCCCGCTCCGGGTCATGGCGGCCATGCCGATGAAGCTGCCGACCTCGATCATGTCGGGCAGGACGGTATGCTCGGTACCGTGCAGCCCGCTCACGCCCTCGATGGTCAGGAGGTTGGAGGCAATGCCGCTGATGCGGGCGCCCATGCGGTTGAGCATCCGGCACAGCTGCTGGAGGTAGGGCTCGCAGGCGGCGTTGTAGATGGTGGTGGTGCCCTCGGCCAGGACGGCGGCCATCACGATGTTGGCCGTTCCGGTGACGGAGGCCTCGTCGAGGAGCATGTAGGTGCCGCAGAGCTTCTTGGAACGCAGCTCGAAGGTGGCATTGTCCTTATTGTAGGTAAATTCCGCGCCGAGTTTTTTCAGTCCCTCGAAGTGGGTGTCGAGCCTCCGGCGGCCGATCTTGTCCCCACCCGGCTTGGCGGTCAGGGCATAGCCGAAACGGGCGAGCATCGGGCCGGTGAGCATGATGGAGCCGCGGAGGGAGGCGTTGCGCTTGAGGAACTCCGGAGTGCGGAGATACGCCGTGTCTATGTCCTCGGCGCAGAAGGAATAGCTGCCATTGCCCAGCTTCTCGGTTCTGACTCCCATGTCCTGCAGGAGGGCGATGAGGTTATTGACATCCAGAATGTCGGGCACATTGTGGACGGTTACTTTCTCCCGGGTGAGCAGTACGGCGCAGAGTATCTGCAGCACCTCGTTCTTTGCCCCTTGCGGGCGGATTTCTCCTGAGAGCCTGTGGCCCCCTTCGATTACGAAACAGGACATGACGGTATTTTTATGTTGGTTTTCAATTCTTCGTATCCTATGGCGGGGAGTTCCTGCTCCAGATAGCGGCCCGATTCCACATCCGGAATGATCACAGACTCTATCGGAATGTAGAACAGCCTGGAGCTGACCTCGCCCGGAATACCTTTCAGCGACCGAAGACGCTGGGCGTCCTTCTCGGTAGTAAGAACCACTGCGGTGGGATGACGGCGCACGGCCGCGGCCACCTTCGAGATATCCGAAAGAGTATAGTCGTGATGGTCCCCGAAACTGACAGTCTCGCTTACCGTATATTTCCAGCTCACCCCGCGGCGGACCGAACGGTCGTCCGCAATACCGGCCAGCACCACCGCACTCTTCGAATAGACGAAACGGCTGTCCCCACACTCCGCGGCAACCGGCCGCCCCCCTTCTCCGGGATTACCGGCTGCGGCGGCAGATATTTTATACCGGAGAACAGCAGCGGGATATCCTTCCTCAGTTCCAGACTCTCCCTCCACCGGAGCCGCTCGGAAGACGGGATTTCTCCCTCCATCTTGGTGACAATCACCATGTCCGCCCTCCGGATCTGATTCGGCAGGTCGCGCAGCCTGCCTATCGGCAGAAGGCTGTCCTTGAAGACAGGACGGGTGCTGCTTACCAGGACAATCGAGAAATCCGGACGCAGCCTCCGGTGCTGGAACGCATCGTCCAGAATCACCAGGTCCGGCCGCACATCAGGGGACATGGCCGCCAGGGCATCCACCGCCCTTCGGCGGGAAGCGTCCACGACCACCGTAACATCCGGGAACTTGCGCTTTATCTGCAGGGGTTCGTCCCCCACATCGCGGTAATTGTCCTCCACGGATACAGTCCTGAACCCCTTGGTCCTCCGTCCGTACCCCCGGGACACCACCGCTATCCTCTGGCTGTCCCGGTAGAGCCGGATCAGCATTTCCACCGCCGGGGTCTTGCCGGTGCCGCCGACGGTAATGTTGCCCACGCAGATGGAGGGCAGAGCCGAAGGATATGACTTGAGAATCCCCTTGTCATAAAAAAAGTTTCTCAACGCCAGTACCAGAGTGTAAGGGAAAAGTACTATTCTGTCTATCTTCATACGTCCTGACTTCACAATAATTTGTCAAATATACTCATTTTTAAAAATAATGTCATAATTTTGCGGAACTAAAACCACCCGTACCAGAGTATGAGTATAGTTATCAAAGAGGTGCTTACCCTCAAAGACCTGAAACGCTTCGTAAGATTTCCACGTGAACTGTATAAGAACGACCCGCTCTACGTTCCGCCCCTGGACGCGGACGAGATGAACTCGCTGCGCAAGACCAACCCGGCGTTCGCTCACTGCGAAAGCCGTTACTGGCTGGCTTACAAGGACGGAGAGATAGTAGGACGCATCGCCGGCATCATCAACCACAACGCCAACTCCGACTGGAACGAGCAGAATATCCGCTTCGGCTGGCTGGACATGATAGACGACATCGAGGTCACTGAGGCACTGGTGGATACCGTGGCCGAATGGGGTCGCGAGAAAGGTCTGGAGACCATGAACGGACCTTGGGGCTTCTCCGACATGGACAAGGAGGGACTGCTCGTGGAGGGTTTCGATCGCGAGCCTTCTATAACCACTCTTTATAATTTCCCCTACTACGGCGTACATCTCGAGAAGCTGGGATTCCGCAAGGAAGTGGACTGGATACAGCGCAAACTCGACATCCCGACAGAAGTTCCTGAAAAACTAGCCACCTACGACAAGATCATCAGGGAGAAATACGGACTGTCCGTCATCGTGCCGCGCAAGGTAAAGGACATTACCCGCCGAGCCGAGGAAATCTTCGCCGTCCTCAACGACTCCTACGCCGTCCTGCACGAGTTCACCCGCCTGACCGACAAGCAGGTCAAGATGTACATCGGCCAGTATATGCCCTTCATCAACAAGAACATGATCTGCGTCGTAGTAGACCAGAACGACCGCGTGGTAGGATTTGCCATCACCATGCCCTCACTCTCGGACGGCTTCCGCAAAGCCGGAGGAAAACTCTTCCCTTTCGGTTTCTTCCACATACTCAAGTCCCTCAGAACCTTCAATACGGTAGAGTGCTACCTGATAGGAGTCATCCCAGAGTACAAGCACAAAGGTGTCAACGCCCTAATATTCAACCATCTTCAGAGAAACTACGTAAAGATGGGCTTCAAGACCCTCGTCTCGAATCCTCAGCTGGAGAACAACCTGGCCGTCCAGCGTCTTTTCGACTACTACGACACCGAGTTCTACCAGCGCCGCCGCTGCTACACCCGCACTCTGGTGGAGGGACATCCCACGACCGAGACCGCAATCTTCGCAGCCGGCTGCTTCTGGGGAGTGCAGCACTACATGGACAAGGCCCCCCGGCGTGCTCTCCACCACCGTCGGCTACATCGGAGGTCACCCCCCCAACCCCCCCCCCGTGGGTTACGCGGGGGGCCCCCGCCGCAACCCCACCTACGAGGAAGTCAAGTCGCACAAGACCGGACACTATGAGGCCATCCGCGTGGAGTTCGACCCCGCACAGACATCCTACGAGGAACTCTGCAAGCTCTTCTTCGAGATACATGACCCGGCCCAGCTCGACGGACAGGGCCCGGACCTCGGCCCCCAGTACCTGAGCGGCATCTTCTTCACCTCCGGCCTGCAGAAGAGCAAGGCCGAGAAAGTAATGGCCCTGCTGCGCCGCCGCGGCTACGAGGTCAACACCTTCATCGCCCCCGCCGCATCCGTCACCACCCCCGACACCCCCGTCGACCAGACCTTCTGGCCCGCCGAGGACTACCACCAGCACTACTACGAGAAGACCGGCGGCAGCCCCTACTGCCACTTCCGCACCAAGAAATTCTGATATTGATATGACCGCCAGGAAACACTTAGACAAGACCAATGCGGCCAGGCTGCTCGACCGCGCCGGAATCGCCTACGAACTGATTCCATACGAGGTGGATGAGGAACACCTCTCCGCCGATGCCGTAGCCGCCAAGCTCGGTGAGGACATCGCCTGCGTCTACAAGACCATCGTCCTGCGCGGCGACCGCAACGGCCATTTCGTCTGCGTGGTCCGCGGCGACAGTGAGATCGACCTCAAGGAAGCCGCCCGCATCTCCGGCAACAAACGCGCCGAACTGATCCACGTCAAGGAACTCCTTCCCCTGACCGGCTACATCCGCGGCGGCTGCTCCCCTATCGGCATGAAGAAGCCCTTCCCCACCTACTACCAGGCCTCCATCGCAGAGCTCCCCTACGTCTACGTCAGCGCCGGCATGCGCGGCCTCCAGCTCAAGATTGCCCCGGCCGACCTCATTGCCTTCACTCACGGGCAGCTGTTCTGACCGCATCACCACCCTGACACACCTCCTCAACTCTTGCGAATGACACTCACAGCAAACACATCGCTCATCTCCCATATCGGCAGCACCGTCCTGCTGACATTGTTCCTCATACTGATTCTGGGCATTGCGGTCTGCGCCATACTCTCATTCGTCCCCAGACGCCCGTATCTGGACCGTGCCTCCGGCATGATTGTCCAGCCCTTCCTGATTCTCTCCTCCCCACTGCACTTTCCCCTGAACCGAATTCAGATCAAGGACATGCCCGAAGGCCTCATGGAGCACCTCTCGGTCATCAACCACGGATGCCTGAACATCTTCGGCATCTACTCCGGCACCTTCCGCAGCACCCGCGACAAGGCCCCGGTCTACATCTACCTCCGCAACCGCAGGCACGGCCTCGTCTACTTCGAGTACGACGGACGCCGCTATGTCCTCAATCCCTGGAAATAAACGCCATATTGCCCGAGCCTCATTCAATCACATTCTGTCTGTATTTCGCATATTCACTTAAAAGCATGACCTTCAGAACATTGCCTCAAGATGCTCCCCAACAGATTAGCGGTACCTTCGACGTGTCTGTTTCAGCCCTTTTCCGATAACAAACTAATTTCCCACACATTACGTCTGCCTCCGTTGTACAGACTGATGGTGATTATTTCTTTCGACAGTCCCCAGACGACATGTAATGCCGCTTCCGCATTTTTGCCTCACTCAGTCTGTTGTGAACAAAAACCAGCAACTTTATGGTTTCATGCTATTTACAACAATGATACCTATACAGACACTTCGGCGCAAAAATACCCCTGATGCCGTTTACGTCCGGCCGACATCTTCAATCATTTCACTCCTTCGGAAGGAGTGGGGAAAACGTGCTGTTCGGTGACTCCTGCGGAAGGAGTAGGATGGGTGGAAAGGAGGCACAGAGAGAGCTTATGGGAGAAGGTGGACGGAAAGCGGCCGGCCCGCGGAGTCTACGGGATAGCGGGCGCCCTCACGCTCAAGCTGCGCGGCCATGTGCTCCAGCAGCGAGGCGGTCACGTCCGGATAGCGGGCACTGACATCCTCGGTCTCGCAGGGGTCGGAGGCTAAGTCATACAGGACACAATGCGCAGCAGAGGGTTTCTCCGGTGACCAGTAGTAAATCAGCTTCCAGTCGTCCTCGCGGTAGGCGGTGAAATATTTTCCGCGGTGGTCGTGGGGGAAATGCATAAGGAAGGTATCGGGATGGCGTCTGTCCTCCCCGCGCACGATGATCCGGCTGAGGTCGTGGCCGTCCACAGGATGGGTCTCCGGCACCCGGGCTCCGACAAGGACGGCTATAGTCGGGTAAATGTCCATGATGGTCCCCATCTGCGTACGGATTTCGCCCTGAGGAATCGGGAGCAGGCGCTGTGCACCAGAAGTATTACGGGCCAACTGTCCACGGCGGACGGAACGGTCACCTCCAGGAGCAGCCCACGCAACTATGAACGGCACGCGGATACCCCCCTCGAACTCCGTGCCCTTCTTGCCCCGCAGCGGTGCCGAGGAGCCGTAACCCCGCTCCTCGCCTATGGGTGCGTCGGAGCCATTGTCCCCGAGGAAAAATATCAGGGTGTTCTCCGCCACTCCCTTCTCTTCCAGGAAGTCCATGATCTCCCCGAGGGAGCGGTCCATCCCCTCTATGAGGGTGGCGAATTTCTTCGCAGATACGCTGTACGATGTGTCGGCGTCATAATTCTGCATATAGCGGGGGTCCGACATGAAGGGGGCATGCACGGCATAGTGCGCCATGTTGAGGTAGAACGGCACGCCATCCTCTATGGCGCGGGACATCTCTTCCTCTGCCCTGAGGGTCAGCGCGTCGGTCAGGAAGACGTCGTCCTCGAAGAATTCCTCCAGGCCGGGGACTGCCCGCGAGCGTGTACCTCCGTAGAGGCCGTATCCGTCCCGACCGTAGTAGCTGCCGGGCTCACCTATCGAACAGCCGGCCACATTGACGTCAAAGCCAAGAGCCAGAGGGTTCTCGCCCTGACTTCCAAAGGGTCCGAAATGGGCCTTGCCCACGTGTATCGTGCGGTAGCCCGCATCAGAGAGCAGGCGCGGCAAAGTATAGTCGGCACTGTCCAGGCCCTGCCAGTTCCAGTCGGGCGGGCCGTAGGTGTTGCGGTTGTTGGACTCGGAGTATATCCAGTTGGTGACTCTGTGACGGGTGGCGTTCTGGCCGGTGAGCAGGCTGGTGCGGGACGGCGAGCTGACGCTCTGGGCGTAGAACTGCGAGAAGCGCACGCCCTGGTCGGCTAACCGCTGCATATTCGGCGTGCGGTACCAGCGGTTGAGCGGATGCTCCACAGGCTGCCCCTCCGGGTCGGTCAGAAAGGGCACCGAAGCATCCATAAGTCCCATGTCATCCACAAGGAAAACTATGATGTTAGGCTTCTGTTGCCCGGCTTTTACACTACTGTCACACGCTACTGTCATCACAGACGCCACGGACGCGGCTGCCGCCACCGGAATTATCGCTGCTGTTTTTCTATCCATAACTTTCAAATGCTGTTTGATGTCTTCCTATATTCTGACAAATCACGTTCCAGTTCCTTTAAACTCTCTATTTTTTCAAGATGTCTCTGTTTCTCCTTATACTCTGAGAACACTTTCTCCGATAGCCTTATCTCGCGGATGCGATCGATAAGTTCTTTGAAATGGGTAAGTGACTGTCCTTTCTTGAAGCGATTGTCATCAAGAGCGAAACCCTTTATGAGATAATCTCTCAGCACCTTGGTTGCCCAGATGCGGAAGGCAGTGGCACGCTTGCTATTACATTACGCTGCACTTTGCGCGAGCCCTCTGACTGAACTATTAAGTTTTTCTTAACAGTTGCCGCTTCCGACAACTCACCTTCCTGATACACATTCTTCACATGCTGGTTAATTGCCGGAACAGATACACCGAATAATACAGTTTCTTTTACCGTGTCCACCTGCACCTGCACATCACCGTCTTCAGTATTGAAAATGATGACCTCACCTCCACTCTGCAATTCAGAACTTTCTTTCACCATAATGTTCTCTATTATTTGTCCTACCGCAAATTTACTCAATAATACCGACCCCGGCGTACAGACAACTCATTTGTCAAAAACTTTTTACGTTTTTAAATTCCGGTTATTTTATAAAAATCCCCGCAGGGAGGAAATATCCTGCGGGGACTGTATGCGATGCAGCTGTGTGCGGTTAGTCCTTGGTGGCGTTCTCGAGCTTCTTCATGATGGAGAAGATGAAGACGGCGGAGATGACGCAGAGGGCGATGAGGATAGACCACAGTACCCAGAGAGGCAGACCGCCCCAGAGCATGCCGATGATGGACACCATGTAGTTGCCGATGGCGGTGGCCACGAACCAGAGACCCATCATCATGCCCTTGTACTTGGGAGGAGCGACCTTCGACACGAAGGAGATACCCATCGGGGAGAGGAAGAGCTCGGCGAATGTCAGCACGAGATAGGTGGATATCAGCACATTGGGCGTAACACGCTGGAATGTCGCGCCTTCCTTCAGGGCATCCGGAGTAGGCAGGCCGAGGGAGCCGAAGACCATGATCAGGAAGCCGAGGGCGGCGATGAACATACCGATACCGATCTTGCGGGGTGCGGAAGGCTCCTTGCCCTTGGCGGCGAGGGCACCGAATACGGCCATGGACACAGGGGTCAGGGCCACTACGAAGAAGGGATTGAACTGCTGGAATATCTGGGGCAGCAGGGTCACGGGCTCGTCACCGAGGGAACGGTAACTGAATATCAGGGCCACTATCGAGGCCAGGGTCACAAGACCGGCTATAATCTTACTGCGCTTTTTCTCCGACTGGAAAATGGCGAACGCCGCATATACCGCAATGATTATGAATACGAGGTTCAGCACATTGGCCAGAATCCTGGAAAGTCCTGTCATCTCGGTAGCCGTGTAGTCACGGGCGAAGAAGGTCAGGGTGAGACCGTTCTGCTGGAAGGCCATCCAGAAGAAGATGACCACTGCGAAGACGAGCAGCAGGGCCACGATACGGGACTTGGTCTGCTCCTTGGTAAGCTCGACGACGGGCTGGGTACTCTTGGCCTCGAGCTCGCGCTGGGTGACGTCGGCGTGCTTGAAGCTCTTGCGGAAGCCGAAGTAGATAAGGATAGAGAGTACCAGCGACACGCAGGCCACGGCGAAGCCCCAGTGATAGGCTCCGGCGAGCACATCGATGTAATGGCGGGAGAACTCGGTAAGATCACCGGTTGCACCCTGAGCGGCAGCAAGTGTCTCGAAACGGCTGAGCGCATCGGGAGCCATCGAGGAAGCATCGGCCAGATACTGGTTGGCCAGGGCGGGGATCTCACCGTTGTAGGTCAGACCTTCCTGCCTGAGGCAGAATTCAGTGATCTTGGTAGCCGCCGTGGGAGCGAAGAGCGAGCCGATGTTGATGGCCATGTAGAACAGCGAGAAAGCCGCGTCCCTCTTCGACGAGTACTTGGGGTCGTCGTAGAGGTTGCCGACCATCACCTGCAGGTTGCCCTTGAACAGGCCGGTACCCACCGCGATGAGGAGCAGGGAGCCGAACATGGCTATCTTGCCCACTATGTCTCCTCCGGTCGGAATCGCCAGGCAGAAATAGCCCGCGAACATAACGATGATACCGGCAACAACCATCTTGCCGTAGCCGAACTTGTCGGCGAGGATACCTCCGATGAACGGCATGAAATATACTGCCGCCAGGAAGCCAGCGTAGATATTGGAGGTCACTGCCTCCGAGAAGCCGAACTTCGCCTGCAGGAACAGGGTGAAGATCGCAAGCATCGTGTAATAGCCAAAGCGCTCGCCCGTGTTGGCAAGGGCAAGCGCATACAGGCCTTTGGGTTGACCTTTGAACATATCAGTTTATTTTGACAAAACTATTCCTGCTG
>ERZ780043.255-NODE-255-length-10043-cov-17.4842_pt1 | contig 10043 bp, 5 predicted proteins | sample MGYA00511850_ERZ780043 | MGnify/ENA primary metagenome ERZ780043 (study PRJEB29588, sample SAMEA2161608) | human gut metagenome | biome: human gut; feature: human-associated habitat; material: faeces | place: Denmark | collected 2008/2010 ... | reverse complement strand
TCGAAAACATTGAAAATCAGCGAATCATATAGTCCTATTGGTTGGGAAAGTCTTATTTAATTCACCTATTTTTTCTTTATTAAAATGAAATTTCCTTTTAGCTAAACAAGAATCGCAAATTACAGGTGAAAGAAAAACAGTCAACGGCGAGCTTGGCTCAATTGGATTAAAACACACCTTACAATACTTGTTCTCCATTTGACTTTTTAATCCTTTCTATCGATTCGATTATATATTTGTTCTTGATTGCTCCGTAGAAAACAACCTCACCATCCTCATATTTTTTCTTCCTTCCAGCTCTTCCAGCAATCTGAATTAGAGTATCTGCATTATAAATATAATTTGTATCAGCTTTATAAACTAGAACTTGTAAATTCTTAACTGTCACTCCTCTTTCTAAGATAGAAGTTGTAACTAAATAGCGGATTTTTCCTTCCTTGAATTCCCTTATTTTCTTCTCTCTATCTTCATCCTGAGACGATACTGATTCACCATTAGATAAAAACAATGACAGCTTTTCATAAAGAGTTTCTACTTCTCTGATTGTCGGAGCGAAAACAAACACTTGCTTTCCTTGATTCAACATACGCTTCAAATCTAATAAAACATACAGAAACTGAAAAAATAAACATCGTTTGAAAACTGGAACTGGAAGAGGTCTTCCATGATATCTCTCATCCAATTTCAGTACGATTCCTTTTTCTTTTTCAATGAAATTCAAATCATCTTTTGATGGGGTTGCAGATAATAACACATACGTTCCTCTAATGCTGTCTTTGAAAAACTTATGAAGCAAATCATCACCTCTATATGGAAAAGCATCTATTTCATCAAACACCAGTAAGTCGAAATAATGAGGGTATCTATATAATTGGTGAGAAGTCAAAACTATTATATGTCCATATAAATCCTCTGTATGACCTTCACAAACACACACGACTTTTGCTGAAGGAAAAGCCTCTTCGATTCTTGGACCTAATTCTAAGACGACATCTTTTCTTGGGGTAGCAAATCCCACTCTTTTTCCTTCTTTCAATGCTTCTTCCATCGCCATATAGACTAATTCCGTCTTTCCAGCACCTGTAACGGCATTTATCAAAACCGGAATATTCTTCTTATATGATTCTCTGACTTTTACCGCCATCTCTTCTTGTTTTTCAGTCAATGGATAAGCTAATCTAAGTTTTGGTGAAGACATCGGCGAAATAGTAAAGGCAGACGGATCCACTTTAGTGCCTGAAAAAGGCAGACATCTTCTGCAATAAACTTTCCCATCAACTCCAATTCCAAGATATTTTTCATCGCTGTTGGAGCATCTATCACATATAAATTTGTTTTCCATCACTAATATATGTGGATAGATAGTCAAAAGAAAATCAAAAAAATCCACCAAAGGTGGATTTAGTTAAGTCGCTTAAGAATTTGAATTGGATGTATTATCGTCAGTTGCTACCACTTTAGTCTCTTCCTGAGTCATGTCTGCTTTGATTTCACCGATTTTCTTTCTTTTATCTTCATATAAATCGAGATAAGACATACGATGTTTCTCATCATGGATTGCAACCAAAGCCTCATCGACTAGTTTAGCCAAGTCTCTGAGCTTTTCAGCAGGTGTGGAGATAAGTCCTTGAAGTCCGAAGGATCTGAGCAAGGATACAGCTTCTTTGATACGAACACCATCCATCTTTGAGAAAGCTTCATCGAATATAACCAATCTCAAAGTATCGCTATCTTGAGTCACTCTATAAAGCTGAGCGAAGGAAGCTAATATTGAAATATAGAAAGGTGTTTGAGTTTCACCTCCAGATTGTCTCTTAAATGTTCTAGCCAAAGAAGATTCGACAGCATTATCATCAGTTCCACGTTTGACCAAAAGATCGAAGTTCAAATATGTACGATAATCTGTGAATTTCTCAATGTTGGCCAAGATTGTTTCCTTATTGGTAGAAGTTGAATCCTGAGCGTCTGAAATCAAAGAGAACAATTGATTCATCAAATCCTTGTACTTTTCCATAAAGACATCTTCAGCATCTCCAGCTGATAAGAGCAAAGGATCCATCATCATGTTGTAATAATCGATGTAGTCTTTGTTGGGTTCGACAGTGAAACGATATCTATCACGTCCAAATCTCACATCAGACAAAGCATCGTTCAATTCTTTGATTTGAGATTGAACTGTAGTAATTAAACTTCTCAACTTATAAATGAAGTCATCTTTGAACTCCTTAATAGCATTTGCGTGAGCTTGCGCTATCTTCTCAGTATATTGAGGCAACAAGACATTGCTCAAACTATCCAATTCTTTATCGAATGTCTCGTTAGAGGATTCATCTGTTGTATCATAAGAGAGATTGTATTTAGTGACATAGGCACTTCTAGTCTTCATCAAATTATCACGAAGACTCTTTTGTTTCGATTGAGCTCTGGCAAATAATCTATTTGCTTCTTCTGCAATCTGAGAAACATCCATGGTGGAAGCTAATTTATCATACCTGGGCAAGTATGTTTCCTCAACAGCTTTAGGATCAAAAGCAGATATAGTTTGTTCTCCAGCCTTGACTGCCATTTGCTTTTCAGGAATAACCTCATTTTGAATACGACGAATCTCAGAAGTATGTTCTCCTTTTTCGGCAGTGAATTGCTCTTTTTGTTGATTCAAACTAGCTATATCCTCATCGATAGCATGAATCTTATCATCGATTTCTTTGACTGAAGATAATGCTCCTTCCTTCATTTGTTCTGTCAAACGACGAACATTCTCTTCCAATGCTGGAACGTTTTCAACTTCATTCAAATCATCGCGGTAAGTTCTAGCTTCGTTAGAAGACATGATTGCCATCATAGTCAAAGGTGTTATCTTTTCGACCAAAGAACTGAGCAAAGAAATCTTTTCATCGATAGATACATACTCATCGTGTATTCCTTCTACCGAGCCTTGGGAAACTCTAGTTCCAAGGAACAATGAAGTGACGCGTTTAGGATACCAGGTAGCAAAGCCTCTATATCCAGTACAATCGGCACAAAGACCATTTCCACTTTCTCTGGCTTCTTCAAAGTTTGCACATTTCTTTGTCTTTCCCAACAAATAATCTGAATAAGCTTGAGCACCTTCATCCTTCGAATCCACCAAGAATGCGCAGCTATCTTCTCTAGCAGGATGTTCATTCATAAATTCGATAACTTTGGTAGAATCGACGATGTTAACTCCGTTGAAGTCATAAACGTTGATCAAATCTTTCAAGATTCTTTGAGCTTCATTGTAATAGGAAGGATTTACAAAAACATAGAATCTATTTCCACCAATACATGATTCAATTGCTGTAGCCCAATTAGGATCGTTGACATCGACCAAATCACAGAACTTCTTTACATAGGCATCAGGATGACGAGAACACAATCTGCTTTGCAAATCATCAACAACTTGTTTATATCTAGGTCCGAAAGGCTTAGCTCCACTATGAACTGATTTCAATTGAACAGCCAATTCAGTTTTTTTGGTGGATAAATTATAGATATACTGTTCTAGCTTCGTGTAAATAGATAAACCTTTTGATTTATATGAATCCATCTCTTGTTGAAGATGTTCCAAAGATAAGACATCGACGCTTTGTTCATCGCAAGCTTTGCTCAAAGAATTGAATTCATCATAGATTTCATTTGAAAATTCACTGAATTCTGACAGTTCATCCTTATCTCTATCATCAATTCCAAGTCTATCGAGGTTGATGTTCTTAAACGCCGATAAAAAATCGACTGCCTGTCTAGAAAGAGAATCGGCATAATTTTTCAACTCTCTCAAAATATTTTGCTGAGAGACTTTCAATGCTGCGATTTGACGTTCAAAGTTAGCCTTCTTTTGAGATAACTCATTAGAAAGACTAAAACCCGATGATGAAGTCTTCTTGGCAAAATAGTCTTGCTTTTCAGCATTCAGTTCTCTGATTTGATCATCTATCAAAGCAACTTGACGAGCTAGATAATCCAATCTCTGGCGATGCTCTTCAACTTTGGATTCATAATCTCCCAACTGTCTCTTAGCATATTCCAAGTTAGCTCGAGCATGAATGTAGTTGAAACTAGCCATATCAGTTGAGATATTGTGATAATTCTCATAAGCTTCATGGATGTCTTTCAGCAAGGAAATTTTATCTTGGATTCTAAGGGACTCAGTTTCCAATAATCTATATTGTTCGATATTCTTCTGCATAGGAACAATATCGACTTTATACTGAACATCGCAGACAAATTCTGTAATAAATTTAGAAATATCAGAGATAGGTACAAAAGAAACGGATTTCTTAAACAAAGAGAAATACTTATCTGGCAAATTGCCAAAAATAGTCTTTAAGAATTGGCGATACTGCTCATTAGAATCAAAGAACCTGGCTTCATCAGATTTGTAATTCTCACTGACAAATCTATTGAATTCCTTATAAGTCAAAGGACGAGGGGAAGACTTAGCATCTAACAAATCTTTGTTAGTGAAATTATTTGACGGGAATCCTGTATTCAAATAGAAGAAATGTCTATCGTCATGACCATCTGAAAAACAGTCGAAGACAATTCCTAAAGTGAATTGAGTCTTTTTCTTAGTATCCGCAAACTCCAAGGCGATATAAGTAGTGAAACGACCAGGACGAAGAGAAACGACATTACCATCTTTAGTCTCACTGATTTCTCCACGGAGATAACCGTTTAATGTTCTTCCAGTTTTTTCATTAGCAGCTTTATTGAAGTTTCTTCCTGTCGTATCACCTAAAAGAACAGTTTGAAGAGCATCAATAATAGTTGATTTTCCAGTTCCGTTAGCTCCTGTCAAGAAAGTTATATTTTCAATATCGACTGTAGTATTTGTAAAATAATGCCAATTGATAAGTCTAAGTTTAGTGAGCTTTATCATATTTCAATCCTCCTAGAAACCTACAGGTTCATTTTTGTCTGCAGTAACGACACCTTCTTTAGACTCGTCTTTGTCTTGAGTGCTTTCATATGTCTCACCATTTGAAGAAGAACTATCTTCATTTTGTTCTTCACTACCGGTTAAGAATTTATACAATGCGTTCATCTTAGAAGTAGAAATAATATATTTTATGGAAGGAAGAATGAAGAATGAATAATTGTTATCATTGAAGGATCCTCTTCCTCTAGCGATAATATTGAAAGAAGCCAAAGTCTTCATAGCTCCGGAAATAGTTTGTAAAGACAAACGCTTAGAAGCAGTAGATAATCCCAAGTCAGAAAGCTTTTGTCTCAGCTGAGTAGAATCCATAGCCACCTGCAATACATTTGGTTGTTTTTCTAATGAATCTTCATAGAAATCTCTTAGAGTATATATGACAAATGTAGTGGCAGTATCAACTCTTTCTCTATTCTTATCCAATGCATTTCTTAGGAAAATGACGCCGCAGTCATCATCTTTTGAAATGACCATATCGATGAAATCCAAGTATTCTTCGAATAAAGAATAATGTTTTTCTATAAAAGTGTAATCGTACTGAATTTTTTCAAGACCTGTAGTGACATCATAACGTTTTCTAACTATGAAACAATGATATAAAAGATTGTTCATCGTTTCAGAAAATTGGCTCTTTTCACCAGTTGAAAGCTTATCGTAATCCTCTTGAAATGACATAAATAAATGGCTCCTTCCTATTTTATCCTCAAAACATATTCCGGAATTTGATAATGTCCGTTCATCGTCTTATCATCTATTTTCTCCATAGTGAAGAATGTCGTATTGAATTCAGCTCTTACCAAAGCGAGAATCAATAGAATTAAATCATTATCTTCAACTAATGAAATCTCACTAGTTTTTATTTCTTTTCTCGAACCGAATGCCCTTCTCATAAACGACTCTACAGCTGCTTCAGAAAATTGACTTACTTCATTGTTCAAGAAATCATTCATCAAATCGTCGCTTTCATCAGAAATATCAGGAGAAAGTTCCATGGGATCCGGCTCTTCTCTTTGTGTTCTCTTGAAAGGCATGAACAAAGATCTATCATCAAATATGGAAGCTCTATGATAATCTACAGTATCGACCATCTTAGATAACAATGGGGAATTTTCCTCATTGATGTTAGGATTCTTCTGCAATTCGCTAGCCATAGAAGAAATTATCTTTTCTAACTTTCCTTTGATAGACTTATCGCTACCCGATAGGTAATTAACCTTCTTTTGAACAGCCTCAGTGTAATCGGCATTGGCCTTGTCGATTTCATCAAAAGATTTATTCAATCTATTGAATACATCGATTACTTTATTCAAATAAGAAATGACTAAATCTGTAGCTTTAGAAACTGAAAGAGAAGAAAAAGTAGAATCCATTCTAGCTTGAGAAGCTAGTTTTGCAACGATTCTCCCATCCCTAAGCCACTTATTCAATATTTCGACAGTAGGTCTAGAATAAAGACCTAAAGAATCATAAGTCTTCATAGGATGATAAATAGAATCTCCTACTTCAAATTTATAATCATCAAAATGCTGTTTCAATACTTCGTTAGGATTGAATACATTAGTCAACTTATGATTAAAAACGATGATTGAGTGATGCAAAAGTGTAACTGATAATTCCAATTCATCAGTATTCTTTACTGCATTAGCCAAGGATCTAAACATATAGTCATCTTCTTTTTCATCTTCAAGTTTCAATTCAGAATACGTTTGATGAACCAAAGGCATATAAGATGAAACATCGCTAGTCAATTCATCCAACAATTCGAGCATCTTGATAGAGTAGGATGGAAGATAGATGTAATCGACACCAGTCTTATAATCCTTGTCTATTTGAAACCAACCACAACGAGATAATTTTCTAACTACGTAAGAGAATTTATCGGCAGATAAAGTGTCTTTAACATCGACTTCTTCTTCGATTTCTCTATCATCGTCCTTATCGGTATCGATAGAAAACAAAGACATGATATCTTGTCCATTTTCTCTCAACGCATCCATATAAGAACTACGAGTGATGGAAGAACGATAAATCTTTAAGCAATGATACAAGGTGACTAAAGCATAAGCATAAACTGCTTTATACTTTCGGGATAAAGGTGCAAAAAATCCATCCGGAAGACGGTCGAAAAGACGTGCATTGTTATTTTCGGTCATTAATTTATCCAAACTAGTATCCCCCTTTGTAAATTAAATGAAATCTACGACAAAAAACAAGTCATAGTTTCGGGATATTCCATACTTTATTATTATACTTTCTTATAGGCCAAAATAATAAAGAAAAACAAGAGGTTTCTATACAAAGAGAAATATAAATCTCTTTATAGTTTCAACTATTCAAAACAAGGGATTCTACTTTATTCTTTTTTGACTTTGTTTTTTCTTCTTCTAGCCAAATACTTGATCAATTCCCATATTCCTACGCAGATCAAAAATATTGCAATAGTGGTCATATATCCACCAAAATCAATTCCAACATCTCTCCATTGAGCTGATCTATTTGGCGTATAAAATTGAGCCAATTCACTAAAACCCGCAACACAGAATCCAAGAACAGAAGATATTCCTAAGCCGATGAGCATCGTCTTAATCTTATTAGTGGCAAGGAATATAAATACGACTGAGAGGAAGGCAAAAACTGCAAACAACAAATAATGACCGACCAGTTTTCTTAGCTTCTTAGCCAAGGAAGAGAACATCACACTTATATCTCTATCGATAGTCAAATCGATATAAACTGAATATTTCACCAAAGTATCGTCACTTCCCAAAGTGACTTTGAGTGTTGTTTTTCCAATATCCAACAAAGAAATGTTTCCAAATTTATCAACACTGACAATATTATTTGTCTTATTTCCACTTGAATCCATACATTCAAAGCTCAAGTTTTTACATGACACTTTTTCTTTGGTAGTTATTCCTATCTTATAGTTCTTTCCATAGAACAATTTAGCTTCATATCTCTTTCCGTCATCAATAGAATTGAATGTTTCAGCCTTAAATACTTTACTATTTATAGTAAAAGGTGAGACAGTATCGACTACTTGAATTTGTTTAGTCTTTTTCAAAGAAGGATTCGATATAGGCGTCACTGTAATTGTAGATTTACCGACTTTCTTTGCTTTTCCAACTCCATTTTGACTGATAGAAATAACTGAGGAATCAGATGAAGTAAAGCTCACATCTTTGATTGATGCATTATTATTCATACTGACATCGATATCAAATTCACTTCCCAAAGCAATCTTTGAAAAATCATCCAACTCCTTGTTATCGCCAGGATAATAACCAGCATTATATACGACATTAAAACTATCAATATCGATGAAATTTACATCGATTGTAAAATCAAAGCTTAATAAATCGTTTTGACGAGAGGTTATTTTAAATGAAGTACTTCCTTTCTTATTTGCAAAAAATATTAATTTGTCATCGTTGCATACAACATTGTCGTTATTTGATGAAATAGAATAGGTTCCGTCATCAAATAAAACCTCATCATTTTTAGTTCCGTCTTTGAATTGCCGATTAAAAGCAAATTCGACATTCAAAGCTTTATAACCGTGATAATCTACACTGATAGTCGAATGGTTAGATAGAAGATTGTGACCTTCATCATAAACTCTCATAGTATTAGGCTTGTCGACTATACTAAAAATCAAATCCTCAGATATAGAATTATCGAGTTTAGAAACAAATCTAAACTTAACATTTCCAGTTTGATTATTGGTAGTAATGGAGTATTGATTGTTTGATTCGACCAATTTGACTAATTTTTCCCCTTCGATGATTGAAACAGTCCATCCAGAGTATTTAAAACTAACAGGTTCAATTGAAATATTAGAAAAGACATCGTTATAAGTTTGATTTACTAGCAATTCATTTTTATCTGATTCGTTGGAAGAAAAATAACTGCCCAAAGAAATTCCACTGACAGAACCAGTTTGAAGGTCATTTTGATACTGATAAGTAAAAACTATAGCATTGGAAGTATCAAATTTATCGACATAAAACTTGATCTCACCACTGACATCAGAATCAGTCTTAGCTTTAAAGGTAAAAGACTTATAAGATTGACTTAGACAAGTTAATCTTGTCGAATCATATACGATTTTGTAATTATTCAGTAAATATGCTTTGGGATTTATGTTTTTATATGGGATAGAAATAGAAAAAGAGTCTATGGTAACTATGTTGGAATAATGAGAATTGGTGTGAATCAATGGGGTATAAGAGGTCTTCAATTTCGATTTGTCTATTTGATCAATATTCAATTTTGATTTTTCTTTGACATCGACATCAAAAGAATTAGTTTCAATCTTTGATCCATCTTTCTTCAAATAAGACAGTTTCAAATCCTTAAACGAATTAGATTTATTCTCATCTTTATTAGATGTGATTTTGATTTGATTACTTTTAATCGATTTAAAAAATACTCCATCCACTAATGGAAATTCAATTTTGGTCGAATCAAAAGTAGCGTTCGCAGGTGAATATTTAATGCTGACCGATATAGAGTCACCCATACTATATAATTCATATTTTGTATTTACCGAAATAGATTCAACTTCAACCGTTTGAACAATTTTATCTTTAACAATAAAAGTTGTTGAATCTTCAAATTTGTTTATTTTAGCATGAATTATAGCTGTTCCTGATTTCTTAAATTCGACTCTTCCATCAGAGTCAACACTACAGATAGTATCATCGCTAGAGCTAAAGGCAACTGTCGGGTAAGTGACATTACTAGGCTCAATATGAGTTTTTAATGTATATGATTGTCCTACATAGAAAGTTTCATCGCTAGATGGTTTATTAGTAATCACAATCGATGTTGCTAAAACAGGATCAACAGCAATAGAGAATTTCTTTATTAGATTTGAATTTTTACTAGCTGTGAAAGTCAATTCTAAAGATGGGCTTTCCTTAATGAATGTAATTGAATTATCAGCACCAATTGTAGCAAAGGAACTATCACAGTCAATATTGATTCCTTTAAAAGAAGTATCTTGAGGAATATAAGTAAAATTATAATAAAACTCTCTAGTGCACGTGAGGGATAAATCAGCATCATAAATCATAATTGGTAT
>ERZ780043.244-NODE-244-length-10548-cov-21.5854_pt1 | contig 10548 bp, 6 predicted proteins | sample MGYA00511850_ERZ780043 | MGnify/ENA primary metagenome ERZ780043 (study PRJEB29588, sample SAMEA2161608) | human gut metagenome | biome: human gut; feature: human-associated habitat; material: faeces | place: Denmark | collected 2008/2010 ... | reverse complement strand
GGAATCCATCCATCATTGCTATTGCTCCTTGGTCCAGTGAGAGGGGTGCAGTACATTATACCAGTGGTTTTTATTATTGAAAAATTGTATGTTAATAAAGTATGAAAAAGAAAACTAATGATTATGAAAGAATTAACTTCCATGAGGAAGATGATCCTAGAGATAAGATTTTCGGACCATATTTTTGGGTTAGGATCGGAATAAGTATATTCATAACTCTGTTAATCTTTTTGTTGTGCTATTTTTTAGAAGGAAGAAATTTATTGATTGCTTCTAATGCTTCCTTTGGAAACTTAGCCATTATGCTTTGCTTTGCTTTTTGCTCTTTCTTTAATAGAAAAGGCTATTTCGATGGTATGGGTTATGCTGTCATGGTGACTTTTAGTTTTGTCACAAGACAATATAGAGGTAGTTATGGTGATTATGTCGAATATATGAAAGAGAGAAGAGGTTTATCGGAGGACGGCAAATGGCCTTTTATGGCTTATTTGATTATGGCTGGAATTTGGCTTATAGTTGCTATTGTTTGTTATTCTCTTTTTAAAGTGTCTGTAGCCTAGAAAAACTATAAAAACCCAAAAAAAAGAAAAATAACCAATTATTAAGGTTGACAATAATTAGTAGGATTTTATAATAATCAAGACTTTTGCAGGAGGAAATTTTGATATGGGAAAAATAATTCAAAATATCTCCTGCAGTCATGGAGGTTTTAATATGAAAACTAAATACAAAGCTGGGTTACTTAGTTTGTTGTTAGGAGTTTTCTGTCTCGCTAACTGCAAATCTGACCCTTCCACTAATAGTGGAAATAGTAACACTGGTGGAAGCTCTCAACCTGCTGGTGATGTTACTGAAGGATATACTGGTGGTGCATCTTATGTTACTGACGCCGAAGCTAAAGCTAATATTCTCGGCCAACTCGAAAAGTATGCCATGGATACAAAGCTTACTGGTATTCCTATTTTGAGTGACTCTAGCACCACTTATTACCACAAACGTGTTCAACTTCCTAAGGGTGCTGATGGAAAGAGCTTGGGTTATGTTCAAGGATATGGAACTGGACTTTTGAAGGAAGGTGCTTTGGATAGCTCTGTACCTTTTGATGACCCTGATGGTTTCAGTGCTTATCACAGCTATTTGCAGACCTTCGATACTCAATGTCCTACTAAAATCAACGGCATGGACGGAAATGATACCCGTATCTCTAATTTCTACGGTTATATCTCCTCTGCATTCTATGATTTAAAGCTTATCAAGGCTGATGGCTCCACTGCGTCTGATCCTAGATACAAGAATGATTTTGAGTGGTATCCTGTTTTGGCTAAGGTTACCAAGGGCTCTGACGGGAAGCCTCTAGCCGTCGATGACAACGGAAACGCTTTGAGTGTTTCTGACTCCGAAAACGGACTTCACTCCAAGTGGCGTATTTATGTCAAGACCGGTGAAGATGGCTTGAAATATGCTACTGCTAGTACTAAGAGATCTAAGTATAACGGCAAAGGTGTCAATGTTGAAGACTATGTCTTCGCTATGAAGGTTTTGCTCAACCAGAAGGATGCCTATTATCGTTCTTCCTCATATACCTCCGGAACTAACGAAATTAAAGGTGCTGCTTCTTATTACAACAAGACTAAGAATATTGGACCTGTAGCTGGATCTCATAATGATTCCACACATGAAGTAACCGATAATGATTCAAACTGGAAAGATGTCGGATATCAAGCTGGATACGATTCTAAAGCTGGTGCATATTATGTCGATGTAACTTACAACGTTCCTTGTGATCGTTTCAATGCCATGTATCAAATTGCTGATGCTAACATTGAACCTATCAATCCTGAATTCTACGGAGAAGTTACTGGACTTGATCCTACCACTGGTGGTGGTGCAAAAGGAAAATCCTTCAATCCTAAGCAATATGGTGCCCCTAACGGAACTAATGGTAGCGAAATCGTTGACTCTATTCTTTCTGTTGGACCTTATGTCCTCACTGAGTGGAACGATAGCAGCAAGGTTATCTTCGCACGTAATGATGAATGGTTTGAACGTGTAAAGGATAAATCTCTATATAGAATTCCTGGTGTTTGTATGCGTATTACTACCCAAGCACAAAATGACCAATACTGGGGAGTAAAGCAATTCACTAATGGAAATGGATCTTTGGATTCTTCATCTAAGCCTGGAAATACAACTGAATACAATTCAGGACTTGATAAGAATGGAAACATGATTAAGACTCCTGGTACTTCAAACTGGAAGCTTTCCGTCAACTCTTGTACTCAAGATACATGGAACAAGTTGTTTGGACCTCAAGGAACAATCAAGCAACATTCTCAAGCTTCTGATATGTGGAATGTCAAGCCTATCATGAGCAGCTCTGACTTCCTCGATGGCTGTTTCTTTGCTATCGACCGTGAGAAGGCTGCTACTGCTTCAGGTATGTCACCTGCATATGAGTTCTTCTCAGATGCATACTATATCGATCCTCAAAAGAAGGTTGTTTACAATACAACTCAAGCTCATAAGGATGCAGTCGCTGAATATTATCCTGAAACTCATGGATACAACAGCGAAGCTGCTGCAACATTGTTCACTAAAGCAATTAACACTTTGTTAGCAGATGGAACATATAAGGCTGGAGACAAGATTACTTTGACCTCACTTTGGATGAGTCAAGCTAATATCGATGAGTTTGGAGCTTCAGTCACAGGTGATATTGTCAACGCCTTCAACGATGCAGCTAAGAAAGTCAATGCTGCAAACCCCTTGACTTTGGTAATTAAGAACGAAGTCGCTTCTAACAAGGGTGATGTCTACACTCCTATCGGAGAAGGTAAGTTTGACTTCGCTTTCGGATCATTGACTGGTATGAATTATAATCCTCTTGGAATGATGGAAGTTATGAAGTCAGACAACTCTTCCGGATTCACTTTGAACTGGGGTGCTGATACTTCAGCCAATGATGGAAAGAGCTTGATCTACGAAGGAAAATCTTGGTCATTCGATGCTTTGTGGGAATCTGCTGTTTATGGTGTTACCGTCAAGGATGGAAAGGTCACACTTCCTTACATCTACAACGATAAGAAGTCTGGATTCCTTCAAAATTTCAATGATCTTACCGGTGATTTGAGTGAACTTCACTTCGATTTATACTTTGATGTCGATAAAGATTTGCAAACAGCTGCCAATATGACTATCAATTCATTCCAGGTAGCTATCACCTTCTATGGAAGTGATGAAACTATATATTCATTCGTTGTAGACTTGGTTAAAGAGAAGGATGAGTCTGATCCTGACAAGGATTCAAAGGTTATCTTCACTCAAACTGACACAGCAATCACTGCTAGATTGGATATAAAGAGCCTTTATTATTGGGCTAATGTTGTCAAGAAGAGTGATGGTACTATAGATCCTAATTCCGAAAAGTCTGAGAAAGCACAAAGAGAAGCAGCTAACAATATCAACGATGGTAGTATTGGTCGTAATATTGCTATGAATGCTTACTTCACTGTTAATATGGAGTTCGGTGGATTTGAATCTATTGCTACTTTGAATAACACTTACACATTTATTGGTGCTGCAAAAGCTGAATAAAATTGATTTAATTCAATTGTTTACTAATATTATTGTGGTTTAGTTTTTAGAACGGCAAGAAACTATTTTCTTGCCGTTCTATTTGTTAGATAATATTAAAGTTAAAGGAGTTGAAAATGACTAAGTATGTTATCAAACGTGTGCTGCTAGCTTTAGTTACGGCATTCATAATTATTTCATTAACGTTTATAGTCTTTACACTCATACCACCAGCATCCCCTAGCGGAATGATCAGTGATCAAGTGGCATACTATAATGACCAAGTGGATAAAGGTTTCTTCATAGTTTCGAGCACGGAACTAACACAATATGGAAAGTATACTTTCACATATGTCGATGGTTCTGCTGTGACTCATTATTACTATATTAAACCTGCCATTGAGCAATATTGGGCTTGGCTTACAAACGTTGTTACAAAGTGGGATTGGGGTGTGTCTTCCTCAGTTCGTGTCAATACACCTGCTATTCAGTTGATTGCCGAAAAATTGCCTGTTACAGTCAAGATTAATGCTGTGGCATTAGTTTTGTCTGTCCCTTTGGGAATCGCTTTGGGTGTATTGGCTGCCTTGAAGAAAGGAACATTCACCGATAAGGCTATTACAGTAGGAATTATCGCTGTTGTTTCTTTGCCTTCCTTCGTTTTGATTTCTTTGCTTTTGCTCATATTCCAAAAAGTTTTGCCTTCTTCTTGGCCTGCTATAGAAGCACCCTTGGAAACTAGAGTTTTGGGATATGTCATTCCTGTCTTAGCTAGTTCTTTAGGATCTATCGCTGGATATGGACGTTTTGTACGTGGTGAATTGGTCGAAGTCATGTCTTCTGATTACTTGCTCTTGGCTAGAACTAAAGGTTTGACCAAGACTCAATCAGTCATTAGACACGCTATGCGTAACGCCATGGTTCCTGTCCTTCCTTCAATCTTGGCTGAATTCATTTCAGTCTTAGGTGGATCGGCAATCTTGGAAGGTATGTACAACATTCCTGGTATCGGTAACTTGTTCATCACTGCTATCAATGGATTGGATTACAACTTGTTGATGGTCGATATGGCAGTGTTCACAACTATCAGTTTGATGGCTGCAGTCGTTTTGGATCTATCTTATGGATTCTTGGATCCTCGTATACGTATGGGAGCAAAGAAGTGATATGGAAACTAATAAATATTCATATACAGATAGCTCGCATGTCGAGCATGCAGTTGAAATTCTCCCTGAGGATTTGAAATTAGTTCACACTGAGAAAAAGATGCACGATGTCGACTTGAAAGGTAAGACTACTACTTATTTCAAGGATATTCTTCATCGTTTTATAAAGAACAAGATTTCTGTCTTTGGATTTATTATCATAGCATTGATAATTTTGGGATCTGCTATCATCTCTGTCTCTATGCCTGAGTACAACATTACTAGTGCTAACGCTAGTGAAATTGGCTTGGCTGCCAAACTCTTCCCTAAGGGAACTGGATGGTGGGATGGATGTGTTTGGAAAGACAATTATATCTACGACACTGAAAATAAAATTCCTGTCGATTTGATCACTGGTGAACCTATCAATAGAAATGCCTATCTCGAAGATACAGCAAAGTTCACTTATGATGCTCCTATCACTAATGCATCTAGATTTGCTACTGATGGCGGGTATTTAGCAGCTCGTTCTAACAGTGAGAACGCTGGAAGAATCGAGTCTCCTGCTTATAATTTTGATTTCACTAACTATGAATATATATTGACTTACACTTTGACCGATGAAGTCACTGGTCATAAGGAAGAAAAGTACAATGCCACCAAGCCTACTTATGATGTCTATTTGAGCCAAGTTGTCGATGGAAATAGAATTGAAACTTCTGTAGCAACTGGTTTAACTAACTTTGGTGAAGACTTAGCTTTAAATTTGAACTCCTATTCAGCATTGCAAGGAAAATCCTTTGCAAATGCTAGTTTGGTTCTTAGAGCTCAAAGTGGAAATTATGCTATCTATTTGCGTAAGGCTAGCATGACGACTACTGATACTAACTTTGTCGCTGCCGACTTCAATTTCGATTCAGCTAACGATATGTTGCTCAGAACTGATGGCAAAGGTATTTGGAACGTCGCTGGAAATACTTTGGGTGGTCTTTATATGGCTACTGTTACCAAAGTGACATTCCGTTTCGATACATATGAAGATTCATATGGAAATCTTGAGAATCAGTTGATTGGATCTACTGATTTGAAGGCTTTGGCTGATGACGATGCTATTAAGATTTATACTGATGAAGCTAAAACTAAATTGGTTGATTTGAAAAATATGACTGTCGATGAATTCACTAAGGCTTTCTCGAAAAAGAATGGTCAAAGAGTTTATATCGATATCTTGAAGGATGGTGAAGTTCCTTTCATCATCGATGACAATCCTATCATTGTCAAAGCTACTTCCGGTAAGGTCAACACGGTTGAATTATATGTGACTATGACTAAATGGAAGAAGCTTGGATATTCATCTTATCCTATCCATATTCTAGGAACAGATAAGAAGGGTTATGACTTGTTGAAGGTCACAGCTACTGGTACCTTGTATTCTTTAGGAATGGCTGTCTGTGTCTTTATCTTCTGTTTTATCTTCGGTTTGATTTGGGGTTCTATTTCTGGATACTTCGGAGGAGCAGTCGATATCATCATGGAACGTATCGTCGATATCATCAGCGGTGTTCCTTTAATGGTTCTCTTGACTTTGTTCTTGGTCGTCTTTGGTAGAAACTGGTTCATATTCATCTTCGGTATGTGTTTCAGCGGTTGGATCGGTGTCTCGGGTATTACGAGAACGCAGTTTTATAGATTTAAGCGAAGAGAATACGTCTTAGCTAGTAGATCCTTGGGTGCTACTGATGGAAGACTTATCTTCCGTCATATCTTGCCTAATGGTATGGGTACAATCATCACTTCTACAGTCTTGATGATTCCTTCTATTATTTACTCTGAAGCTGGATTAGCTTACTTGGGATTGGGATTCACCGATATCACTTCATTAGGAAGAATATTGAGCGATAACCAAGCATACTTATTGACTGATCCTCTCTTGATTCTCTGGCCTTCAATTATCATCGCTTTGTTGATGATATCATTTGAATTGTTTGGACAAGGTTTGAGAGATGCATTCAACCCATCGACGAAAGGAGCTTAAAAATGGCAATAGATTTTAATAAATACGATAGAATCGATTATTCCAAATCTCCTGTCGTCCTTTCAGTCAAAGACTTGAGAGTTTCATTTAAGTCTGATTCTGGTATCGTTCATGCTGTCAGAGGAGTCTCATTTGATTTACATAGAGAAGAGACTCTTTGTATCGTCGGTGAATCAGGATCTGGTAAGAGTGCTACATGTAAGACCTTGATGGGAATTCTATCTAAGGAAGCTATCATCGAAGGTGGTAGTGTCATGTTCCAAGGTGAGGATATGACGAAGATTTCTGAAGATGAATTCCATAGAATTCGTGGAAACAAGATTGGAATGATCTTCCAAGATCCTCTTTCTGCTTTGAATCCTATTATGAAGATCGGTCCTCAAATCGTTGAGACTACAATGGTCAATAGAAATATTTTGAAGAGATACTTCGAGAATTATATTTCTAAAGAACATACAGCATATAAGAATGCTATCACTGTTAGAGACTATACGATTTATCAGTTGAAGAGTGAGCCTGATTTCTATAGAACAGATGAGTTGAGTAAACTTGATGATGTTCTCTATAACCTTAAGAAAGACGGAAAATCTGATAAGGAAATCGCTGAATATAGAAAACAAAGAGAATCTGAAATCAAGGCTAAGTATAAAGAAATCAAGGCTAATAATAAAACTAAGATTGCCGAAGCAAAGCAACATTTCAAAGATATAGAACCCGGCCTTAAGAAAGATTTGGAAAACAAGAAGAAAGAAGCTAAAAAAGCTACAAAGCAATATAAGGCAGAACTTGTTAAGAAGAGAGACGCTTCTATCAAAGAATGTGAAGTAAAGAAGTCTGAGATAAATAAATCCTCTTTATCTCAAGAAGAAAAGAATAAACAGATTGCTGAAATCGATTCTGAAATTAAGAAGATAAAGTATGATTTTGAAAGCCATACAAAGATTTCTAAAGCTCAAGCTAAAGAAATGGCTTTGAAGGTCATGGAGGAAGTTGGAATTTCTCAACCTGAAGAGAGGTTCAAGCAATATCCGTTTGAATTCTCTGGTGGTATGCGTCAGCGTATAGTCATCGCTATCGCATTGACTGCTAATCCTGAAATTTTGATTTGTGATGAACCTACAACTGCTTTGGATGTCACCATTCAAGCACAGATTCTCGACTTGATTAACAAGATCAAAGCTGAGCGTCATATGTCGGTCATATTCATCACACATGATATGGGTGTCGTTGCTAGAATGGCTGATAGAATTGCGGTCATGTATGCTGGTAAGATTGTTGAAATAGGAAAGGTTTGTGAGATATTCTACGAACCTAAGCATCCTTATACATGGGCTTTGCTCTCATCTATTCCTGATGTAGATTCTAAAGAAAAGCTTGATGCAATTCCTGGAACACCTCCTAACCTTGTCAATCCACCTGTGGGAGATGCGTTTGCTGATAGAAACAAATACGCTATCGGACTCGATTACAAATACGAACCTCCTTTCTATCAAGTGTCACCAACACACTTTGCTGCCACTTGGTTACTCTATGAAGGAGCACCTAAGGTTGAGCCACCTGCAATCGTGACAACTCGTATTGCAAAGGCTTTGGAAAAGGAGGAAGAATATGAGCGACGTGGAAAATAAAAAAGATAGTATTTCTCCAAGTGAGAAAGCTCTTCAAGATCTCAATTCCAACTCTTTGGACACTGCTTCTGGTGGAAGCAGAGTTGTAAAAAGCGTGATGACTGAAGATGATGGAGAGCATAGTTTTGATGAATCCAAGCTCGAGATTCCTGTTCATAAAGGACATGTTAAAGTAAAGCCTGAATATACTGATAACAATGTTATCCTCTCAGTCAACCATTTGAAAGTCTTCTTCCCAATGGGAAAGATGGGACATAAGTTCTATTTGAAGGCTGTTCATAACACAAATTTCCAAATTCATAAAGGTGAAGTCTTTGGATTGGTCGGTGAATCTGGATGTGGTAAATCAACCACAGGAAGATCCATCATCCGTTTGGAACAAATAACTTCTGGTTCTATTTATTATAAAGGTGTCAGAATTGCAGCCGGTGATAGATGGAATCGTAAGGAGATTAAATGGTCCAAGATTAAAGGTGAAGCTAAGATTAAAGAAATCAAAGCTGATTCTAGTCTCAGCCAAGCTGAAAAGGATGAGCAAATCTCTAAGATTAAGAAATTTATTACAAACACTAAGATTCAGCAAGAAGCTAGAATTAGACAAATTCATTACGATAACACTCATGTCGATAAACGCTTGATGAGTGAAATCCAAATGATCTTCCAGGATCCTATCGATTCATTGGATCCTAGAATGACTGTCGAAGACATCATTCAGGAAGGATTGAAGATTAAGGGCTCTTACAATAAAAAGAAGAATCACGAGAAGGTTGTAGAGGCTTTGGAAGAAGTCGGATTGATTCCTGACTTTTGTTCTCGTTATCCACATGAATTCTCTGGTGGTCAGCGTCAGCGTATCGGAATCGCTCGTGCTTTGGTTATGGAACCTCAGCTCTTGTTGTGTGATGAGCCAATCTCAGCTTTGGATGTCTCCATTCGTGCTCAGATTATCAATTTGCTTAATGAATTGAAGGTTAAGAGAAATCTCTCAATCATGTTCATCGCTCACGATTTATCAGTCGTCAAATACTTCTGCGATACAATCGCAGTCATGTATTTCGGTGATATGGTCGAATTAGCTTCATCCGATGAGTTATTTAAGCATCCTTTGCATCCTTATACAAAGTCTTTGCTTTCCGCTATTCCTCGTCCTGATCCTTTATTAGAAAGACATAGAAATAGAATCAAATATGATCCTAAGACTATGCATGACTATTCTAAAGAGAAGCCTACATTCCAAGAGATTGTTCCTGGTCACTGGGTGTTAGCTAACTCTGAAGAAATAGCAAAATATAAGGAAGAGATGAAGCGTGATGACATCGTCAATGCCGAGAAGGAAGCATATGATGCCAAGGTTGAAGAGCAGATGAAAGCTCAATTAAAACAAGGTAAAACTTTGGAAGAAGCTGCAGCTAATGTGGCTGAAGTCGAAATTGATTCAACCGAAAAAGAAGCTGTATCTCAATCTATTAAGCCTTCTAAAGAAGCTTCATTCAAGAGATTGTTTAAGTAAATATAAAAGCTATGCCAAGTGCATAGCTTTTTAAATTAAATCAAACAATTTTTAAATTAACAACTTAAAGCAATTTATTAAATTGTCTTAGTATTAACAGTTAATTGAAGTCTCCGTATAGTTCTTTCTCATAAGGCTTCTTCTCTTTGTAGAGATTGGAAGATTGGATTTCAGAGATGGTGGATTCCAAATCGTTGTCGACCATCTTCTTGTACTCTTTCATATGCTTTACTACTTCCGGATATATGGATGCATACTTTATTAGAATCTCTCTAGCCTGGTCGATTGTATATTCCTTGGTGTTGTAAGGAAGAATGACCTGGGAGAACTCCTCTTCGTAGGCTGCATCTACAGATATTTGACCTTTTATTTGACTGGGATCAGTTTCTGATGGAATTTGCCAAAAAGTTTTCTTATGAGATTTCCATATTTCTATCATGAATGTTGTAAATGCCATATATATTGACAAGGCATCGATTGTTGTTTTATTTGTTCTATTTTTTTCAGAGAAATCCCCGTATAGTTCTTTTTCATAAGGCTTCTTCTCATTGTAGAGACTGGAAGATTGAATTTCAGAGATGGTGGATTCCAGATCATTGTCGACCATCTTCTTGTACTCTTTCATATGCTTTACTACTTCCGGATATATGGACGCAT
>ERZ780043.242-NODE-242-length-10620-cov-7.19006_pt1 | contig 10620 bp, 8 predicted proteins | sample MGYA00511850_ERZ780043 | MGnify/ENA primary metagenome ERZ780043 (study PRJEB29588, sample SAMEA2161608) | human gut metagenome | biome: human gut; feature: human-associated habitat; material: faeces | place: Denmark | collected 2008/2010 ... | reverse complement strand
CGTCGTGTAGAAATTAAGGTTCCATTTGCTGTTCAGAGCGCAGTAGAACGCATAGTTCTGGATGGCTTTCTCCGCCTTGTTCCGAGTCTCCTTGCTCAGCTCATTGTAGAGCCAGTCGTATCCGATTCCGACTCCGTGCGCCATTTCGGCTCCGTCGAGAAAGTGGGTCGGGGCGTTCCAGTCCTTGAAATCGCAGACTGTGTTGATGTCCTTCTCCGCTTTCGTGAGGTATTTCTCGTCACCGGTCATCCTGTAGGCGTATGAGCAGGCGATGATCCTGTTCGCTGCCTCCACGGAAACATCCAGAAGACGCTTGCCGACTTTCTGGTACGTAAGGTCCCTCTTGTTCAGGACCGTGTTGGCGTAGTCGATCATCAGCTTGTGGAGCATCGTGACGTTCTCGTCACTCCCGGATTCTATCTTGGCCTTTATCGATGCCTCTGCGTCTTTAGTCAGTATCACCCTCGGGTGGTTGGACGCTGTCAGCTTTGAGTAGTCCGGCTTGCCGGTGGATGGCTTCTCCGTGCCTCCTCCGCCTGGCTTTGACCCGCCCCCCGGCTTGTAGGTTTCCGGTTCTTTGGAGCAGGCCAAGCAAACTAAGGCGGCGGATACCATCAGCGCCAGTGTCTTAAGGTATCTCTTCATCCTTTTCTCGATTATCTGTTCTCAGTGTCTTTCATACACCTTATACTCTGTCCTGAGGCGCGTGTTCCGGTGGAAGCCCATTGGCTGTTCTTGAACCTGAACCAGAGTTGATAGGCTTTGTGATCGGTGCTGTTGTAGCTTCCGGAAGGGGAGTTGGACCAGCAGGAGACAATGTCGTTCTTGTTGTTGTCCGGGTTTCCGGCCGTGTTGCCCCATTTCACTCCAGAGAACGGCCAGTAGGCTTCGTGCTCTCCGTCGTACTTGTAGATGAGCCATCTCATATTCTTTCCGGTCTTGAAGTCTTGTTCCCTTCCGTCAAGGACTTCCTTGATGATTGCAGGGGAGACTACCATCCAGCCGGCAGGGCAAGGGTCGAAGATCGTCTTTGTGCCGTTCTCTGTCGAGCCTTCGGAATCACCGTTGTTAGGGTTGCCCCAGAAGTCATCCTTACGGTCTGACCTGTTTCCGGTCTGTGAGCCAAGATACCAGTCTCCAAGGTGGTTATCAGCACCGTCCGTGTAGAAGAACACATCAGGATTCTTTGCGGAAACCTTAAGGTTGGTGACATTGGTTGTGGCCTTTTTGTACGTGATGCTTCCCCAGCTGAATCCGAATGGACGGCCCCATTGGCAATATATTCCTATACCGTGCCAGTTGTCGTAGTCTGGAGCATAGCCGTTTCCGAGGTTTCTGTCCATCACGATTCCGTTCTTGTACTGGTGTTCCTGAATGCCCTGCGGCACGTACCAGACGTTGAATGACCAGATATATTCCTTCTTGGCGTTGCAGATTCCGACCTTGCCGACATAACCGACATAGCCGTCCTTGTTCGCCCTGATGGTAAGAGTGTAGTCAGGATTGATCTCCACGAATTCGGCGTAGTCATCAGGTGACTTAGGGTTGTTTCTCTTGCCGTTGATGACGATCGGATAGTTGCTTCCGTTAAGGTTGTGGGCATAGATGATCTTTGCGTACTTAGGCTCCTCGCAACCGTTGAAGAAACCGCGAGCCTTGACATCAATTGTGAATTCATTGTTGCCCTCTGTGGCCATAAACGTGTTCTGCGGTCCGTAAGCCCAGCCTTCGGCCAGCATTCTGGTCTCCTCCGGCTCGTACCAGGCGAACTTGTTGTCGGACTTGCTGACGTTCTTGATTGTGATCGTGTTGACAGTGTTGGCGAGGATCTTGCCGCCGTTGACCTTGACAGGGATGGTGACGTTCTTCTTTCCGTCGGTCATCGACACGGAGACATACACATCCTTTCCGGTGAGATCAACAGGCAGGGTCACAAGCCAGAGTGTCTGCTCGGAACTGAGCGCTGAAGGCTCGTCAACCGTGACAGTGACATAGTCGCAAGGGTTCGTGACCTTAAGCTCTCCGGTCCTTACATTGACATCCATCTTGCCGACGATCCCGGCTCCTTCTGACCATAGAGATGCTCCGGCAAGCTTGTAGGACGCATATTCACTGGAAGAGATCACGAGTTTCACGTATGCCGTCGCGTGCTTGAGCGAGAATGAGACAGGCGGCTGGTGCGATGACTCGTCTGAAACGACCGTAGCGGGGATATTCCTGACATCGTAGGCAAGGCTGTATCTTCCTATGCCTTCGCTTGAGTTGGCCGCGCTCTGCTTCTGCTCCATCGGAACCCAAGACTTCAGGACGTCTCCCTCGAATGTGGTGGCCTCGCTGAACGGATAGTAGATCACTGCTTCCGTCTCGGCCGGTATCTCTGTCTCGTTGTCCAGGATGAACACTCCGCTGTTCTTGCCGGAGTCCTCGTCAATCAGCCTTGCGGACGCGTTGGCGAAGAGTTCTGAGGATGTCGAGACCACTCCGATCTTGTCACCGAGCGACCAAAGCACCGGGTAGCTGTTCCCGTTCTTTTCGCCAATGCTGGTCCTTGTCTGCGGGAACGCCGTTCCCTGGAAGGTCACCTTGACGGCGGAGTTGTGGCTTTCCACCACATCTTCCTTCACGCTGCACGAACTCAATGCGAGCAGCGCGATTCCGATACCATATAGAGTATTTTTCATTATCTTGAATATTTAAGGGTTATTGGATCACGTTCTCATCAAGCTCTCCGGCGGAATTGTCCTTGCTGATTCCGTCAGGTTTACCTACCGCCGTCCAGGTCTCGAACGCTGCGGCGCAGGCCCTGCCTTCCTTGTTATAGACAATGACAGCCGAGATGTAGTCTTTCTGGTAGGTGAGCTGTGAGAGTTCCTCGCTGTACGGCAACGCCTCGATGTCCTTGCCGTTCTCCTGAACCCATTGTGTGAGCTTCACTTCCTTGGTGTAGTCGAAATCAAGTCTGTCAACCCTGATTCCGGTGACGATTTTCGCGCCATAGAAATCACCTTGTGTCAGGGAGGCCGAGACGGTCGCCTTGTTGTCGGCCAGACCGCTGACCTCGATCTTTACGTCAGGCTCTGTCTCCGCCGCCGGCTCGTCGGACTTACCGCAGGAGCAAACCAACGCCGCCGCGGCAAGAAACGCTAATAATATATTCTTTTTCATAATATTACCTTATAAAATCTGTTAATATACCCATCCTTCTCTTGTGCTGAGGGCCGAATTCTTCTGAACCTCGTTCTGAGGCGCTGTCCAAGGCCAGAGGCAGTCTGACCAGTACCAGGCGTACTCAACGGTGTCGTCGCCCCACCAGGACTGTCCTCCGTGCACGTCCTTGCCCTGGAACTTGCTCTCCTTGTAGGTGCCCCAGCGCACTTCGTCGAAGTAGTTGACAGCCTCCACAGGGAACTCGACCCTTCTTTCGTACCTCACGGCCTCACGCATCTGATCCTGGCTTCCGAGGGTCACGCCCGGCATTCCGGCACGGGATCTCACGAGATTTATCAGGGTCTTGGCCTCATCGAGTCGGTTCAACTCCACGAGCGCCTCCGCCCTTTGGAGAACCACGTCGGTGTAGCGGATGAGAGGGAAGTCCGTGTGGCAGCGTGTCCTGTCGATGAGCTCGCCTTTGAGGAAGCGCACGTACTTCTTGTAGCAGTAGTACCCGGAAGTCCTCTTGTCAAGCCAGAAGTCTCCGCCGCTTGTGCCCTGCTTGTAAAGAGGCCAGCGGAGGGCCTTGCCGATCATATTCTCATCCCCGTTGTAGTTAGGTGTGTAGCAGTCAACCGGCTCGTAAGGGGTCACGATGGTCTGTTTCAGACGTGGATCCCTGTTGTCGTAGGCGGCCTTGATGCGGGCCTCGTTGCCGTTGTCAAGATAGTAGCGGTTGAAGACATCGCTGCCGCAGATCTTGATCGCCTGCGATTTCTGTGACGCGAGAGCCTTGTTGGAGTTCAGACCGTCGCGGCAGAAGAACACCGCGCGCTGCTTGGCGGTAAGGTTGTTCCAGTCCTCCAGTCCCGGAACCTTGCTCCAGTCGAACTTGGTGCCGTCCGCGTTCTCGTAGTAGTCCACGAAATCTGCCGCCGGCTTGACCTCGGTCCATCCGCCGTAGGTGTCCCTGGCTCCAAGAGCCTGCTCGATGTTGTCGCAGTAGCCGGATTCCTCGTCGTACTGGATGGCGAAGATCATCTCAGGGCTGTGCTCGTTCTCCGGGGTGAAGAAGTCAATGTATTTTCCCTGCCAGAGGTCATATCCGCAACGTCCCACAGCCTCGAAGTCGGACTCCGCTGCGGAATATTCCTTCATCCACATATACGCCATTCCTCTGAGCGCGTACGCCGCGCCTTTGGAAGGCCTGCCGATGTAGTTGGTGATCGTGTTGTCAGGGAAATATTCATTGTCAATGCAATAGGTGCAGTCGTCGATCACTGTCTTCCAGATCTCCTCCGCTGAGGATTGAACCTTGGTGCAGTTCTCGTTCGTGACAGGCTCAAGGTAGAGAGGCACTCCCTGATAGAATTTGTTCAGTCTTGAATATGCCCACGCCCTGAGGAAGTGCGCCTCACTCTGGAACCTTTCATACGTAGGGGTGTCGAGGCCGGCCTTGCCGAGATTGGCGATGGCGTCGTTGGACGCGTGCACTATCGTGTAGCAGAACTTCCACTCAAATGTCACAAGCCAGTCGTTGGCCCTTTTCGCCTCGCTGTACAGAAGCTGGATAGGGTAGTTGTTGGCATAGTAGTCGGTGCAGAATCCCAAAGCCTCGATTCCATACTTGTTGAGACCGTCAAGATTCTCACTGCGGACCTGCGTGCCGTTGCTCTGCTTGCGGTTGTAGAACGTCTCATATATTCCGTTCATTCCTTTCTGCGCAAGCTCCGGGGTGGTCCACATATTTCCGCTCGAAATCTGGTTGGAAGGAGCGGTGTCGAGCATATCCGCGCAGGCAGCTGACGCTGTGAGGACAATGGCTCCAAGTGCTATGTTTTTAAGAATATTTTTCATTTCCGTGCTGTTTAGAATGTTATCTGTGCTCCGAATGTCACCTGTCTCATAAGAGGATAGCCGATCGTGGCGCCCTTCTCCGGATCAAGTCCCGGATATTTTGTGAAGGTGAGAAGGTTCTCTCCGGATGCGAAGAACCTGAGCTGCTGTACGAAGAACTTCTTGGTCAGCGATGCAGGCAGCGTGTAGCCGAGCTGTACGTTCTTGAGTTTCAGGTAGTCACCTTTATATTCATAGAACTCGCTTGGAAGCCTGTTGCTGTGAGGGTCTCCGTAGGTGAGCCTTGGGTAGGTTCCGTAGATGTTCGTTCTGGTGTCTTCCGGGTAGTCAGGATCGAAGAAGTAGTGGTCGTTGGCCACCCTCTCGCTGATTCCGTGTCCGTTGGTCGTCTGGGTTCCGTTGTAGTACAAGGCGTTCCAGATGATGTGGAAGTCGAACGCTCCGGACCAGGTCATACTGAAGTCAAGGCCCTTCCAGGCGAAGCCGAGGTTGATTCCAAGATTGTAGGATGGGGTGCTGGTGTGGCCGTTGAAGTCCATATCGTCATCGTCACCATAGTTGCCGTCTCCGTCCCTGTCCTCGTAGATGAGGTCTCCGTACCAGAGCTGGTCTTTGTTAAGGGAGGTGACACCGTTGAACTTGTAGCCGGAGTCGAGCATCGCCTGCACCCAGTCGAAGTCGGTCTGAGTTCTGATGATACCATCCTTAGGACCAGCGCCTGGGTCAACGGCACCGCCGGTGTAACCCTTGCCGCTTCCTTTGTAAACCCTTCTGAGATAATGCTCTCCCATCGGGTGGCCTTCGCAGAGTTTTCCGCTGCCTGAGTTGGCTGTCACGTTCGCAAGGTTGTTGAAATACTCTCCGTCAACCCATTCCTTAACCAGATCACCTTTGAAGTTTGTGACCTTGTTCTTGTTGTAGGAGAAGTTCACCCCTGCGAAGTAACTGAAATCCTTGCCGATCTGGTCTCTCCAGTTTATCGAGAGCTCGACACCCTGGTTGACAAGGCTTCCGAGGTTTGAAGGCACTCCAGAGACCTCTCCCATCGTGAGGTAGATGGCCGGGGTGTAGAGGATGTTCGTCGTGTTCTTGAAGTAATAGTCGATCTCTGTGGTGAGTTTGTTTCCGAAGAAGCCTGCGTCGATGCCGATGTCCGTGGTCGTTGTGGTCTCCCACTTCAAGTCAGCGTTGCTGAGGGATGAGATGTACAAACCCTTTGTAGGCTGACCTTCCAGAACCATATTCTGTGCGGCATAGACGGCCTGCCAAGCGTAGTTGCCGATTCCCTGGTTGTTTCCTGCCTGTCCCCAGGATGCCCTCAGCTTGAGGTTCGAGAGCCAGTTCTTGGCGCTCTCCATAAAGTTTTCCTCGTGGATCTTCCAACCTGCCGAGAAAGACGGGAATATACCGTAGCGGTTGTTGCTTCCGAACCTTGATGATCCATCAGCGCGGAGATTGGCCTCGAACAGGTACTTGTCCTTGAACGTGTAGTTCACGCGGCCGAAATATGACCTGAGGCCCCATCCTGCCTTGGCTGAGCTGGAGGAAGTCTCCAGGCTTTCGTAGGTGGACAGGTCGTTGAGGGTCCAGTCTGTCGCTCCTTTCTTTCCGACACCCCAGCCCCAAGTGCGGTACTCCATCGCTGAATATCCCGCGAGCACTCCGAGGAAATGATCTCCGAAGGACTTGGTGTACCTTGCCAGTATTTCTGATGACATACTGTAGTTGCGGCTTGTGGTGTTGCTGACGGATGCGTTGGCAAGCTCAGAGCTTGAGTAGCGCACGTCATTCATATAGTCCCAATAGCCGTTCTGACGGCCGTAGGTGTGCCTTTCTCCGAATTGCGGAGAGTAGTTGACTGTGGCTTCAATGCTGAGTCCTTTCATTGGTCTGAGCTTGCCGTACAGTGTTCCGTTGACTCTGGAGGTGACATTGTAACCGCCAGATCCGTACATCATTCCGAAGATGTTGTTGGCGTTGGATGATTCCTCGGCGTTGAGAGCCGGCCTTCCCCAAGCGTTCACGTCGCCGGGATAGACACCAGGAGTGGTCTGGTAGAGAGAGTTGAAAGCGTTGGAGATGTTGGCGAGACCGTAGTTCTGCCTTTGTCCGAATATCCTTGTTCCGATTGTGAACCAGTCGGTCACGTCAGCCTCAAGGTTCGTCCTGAAGTTAGCCTTCTGAGTTGATGAGTTGATTCCGAACCGTCCCATAACACCTTGGTTGTCAAGATAACCGGCTGAGATGAGATATTTGACTTTCTTGGAACCTCCGGAGACCGAAAGGTTGTGCTCCTGGGAATATCCTCTCTGGAAAATCTCGTCGAACCAGTCTGTGTTAGGGTAGGCGGCATAGTTAGGCACGCCGGCGTCGTTCAGGCCGTAAGGATCGAGGGCTTTCTCTCTCCAAAGGTCGATGTTGCTCTGGGAGAACACCCTGCTGGTGTTGACGTTGTCGCAGGATTCGTTGATGAGTTCCATATGTCTGGCATAGTCGGACACGAAGTGGAGCTCGTTGTAAGGCATCTGGACGATACCCTTGTAGGAGTAGCTGATCTGTGGTTTGTCGGCTGATCCTGACTTGGTTGTGATGAGAATGACACCGTTTGCGGCTCGTGTTCCGTAGATCGCGGTCGAGGCCGCGTCCTTGAGCACTGAGATGGAAGCGATGTCGTTCGGGTTGATGTTGTCCATATTCCATTCGATACCGTCCACAAGGACAAGCGGTGAGCTTGATGACGATGTGAACGAGCCGATACCACGGATCCTGATCGTCGCACCGTTGCTTCCTGGCTGTCCGGATGACTGTGTGACGTTCATACCGGCAGCCAGACCGGCCAGGGCGGCCGAGGTGCTGACGATGACGCGTCCCTCGCTCTTCTTCGCGAAATCGATGGAGGCCACCGATCCGGTGAGGTTCACCTTCTTCTGGACTCCATAGCCGACGACCACTACCTCATCCAGAAGCTCATTGTCTTCCGTGAGGGTGACGTTAATCACGTTCCTGCCGTTGATTGTCTCATTGGCAGTGACATAGCCCATACAGGAATATTCCAGTACGGCGCTGCCGTTTGCCACATTGATAGCATAGTTTCCATCGATGTCGGTCGATGTGCCGGATGTCTTGTCTCCTGACACCATCACGACAACTCCGACCAGAGGCTGTCCTGACGCGTCTGTGACTTGTCCCGTGATTTTTTCCGGGCCTGCGGCGTACATCGGGCTCCAGCTTAGAAGGAGGCTGGCGGCCAACGTCAATGCCGTGGACAGAAATGATGTAAGTTTTCTTGCCATTTCGTTTTGTTTTATGTGTTATTATCAGTTATTTGTCGGTTATGTTCTTGTACTTGAGCAAAGCCTCAAGGAAGTAGTAGTCCGCATAGGTGAGGGGAACGTCAACCTCGGAGTTGTCCGGCAGCGAGCCGACGCTGTGCTTAAGGATGAAGTTCCCGTTTGTCCCAGGCTCCGCCAGGTACTCCGGACTTGCCAGTGTGCGCAGCTGTTTCTCGGCCATAGCGAGGTATTTGGCGTTGCTGGCCTCATCGTCGGTCAATGTGCTGAGTTGCACGAAAGCGGATGCCATAATAGCCCCGGCTGAAGCGTCCCTCAGGTCATTCGGAATCTTGTCTGAATCAAAATCCCAGTAAGGAACACCGTCCTCCGGAAGCCTTGAAAGCAGCATATCCGCGATGTTTCTTGCCTGCGTCAGGTAGCTGTCGTGGCCGCTTTCACGGAACATCATCGTGAATCCGTACAGCGCCCACGCCTGTCCTCTTGCCCAGGCAGAGTCATCGCTGAAGCCCTGCACGGTCTCCTTTTTCCTCACCTCTCCGGTCTGTGGGTCATAGTCCACGAGATGCCAGCTTGTGTAGTCCTGACGGAAGTGGTTGCACATAGTAGTGTTGGCGTGAGTCACCGCCACTGTTTTCAGCGAGTCATCATTGAATATCCTCCCGGCGTTGTAGAGATGCTCAAGGTTCATCATATTATCGATGATCACAGGGTACTTCCAATCCCTGCCCTCACGGACGAAATCCCAGCTTCTGATGACTCCTGTGACAGGTGAGAATCTCTTGGCAAGGGTCTTGGCCGATGTGAGGATAGGCTCCAGATATTCCTTGTCCCCGGTGATCCTGTAGGCGTTGCCGTAGCTGCAGTTCATCTGGAATCCAAGGTCGTGGTCAGTGCCCTTCATCGTCTTGAGCGTGTCGAGCTTTAGGGTGTTTTTCCTGGCGATGCCCTTGAACTGCGGATCGCCGGAATATTCGTAGATGTACCAGAGTGTTCCCGGGTAAAATCCGCTGCACCACCATTTGATGTTGGATGCGATGAATTCCCCGTCATTGGAAAAACTCCTCGGCATAGTGTCGCCGGTCAGCCTATCCTCCATAGCGAGGTACTGTTCTTCGGCGACTTTGAAGACCCTGTCCGTCAGATCGGACATTGATTCTTTTCCGCCGCAGCCAAAGACCAGCGGCAGAAGCGCGAAAGTTGCGATAATGCTTTTTCTCATTCTTTATGTGTTGTTATTAGTTCCTGTGCTGTCCTATGCGGATTTCAAAGGCCAAAGATAGTCTGACCTATTATATTGATAAGGAAAAATCCGGTCAATGATTGATAAAATCCGGTAACGTGCACGGAATCAATGCGCAAAAAAAAATAAGTTGACGCACCGATGAATGATGGCGCGTCAACTTTTTTTAGAGTGCTGTTGTCTAAGGACAGTCAAACAGTGTGACCTACTTTTTCAGAAGTTCGTCGATGTGTTCGGCGTAGTCCAATGAGGTGTCAAGATAAAAAACAATCTCAGGCACGATGCGGAGCTGCTTGGCGACTAAATGGCCGAGTTCTCCACGCAGAACTTTGATTATCGTTCAGGGTCTTCATCACTTCCTCGGCCTTCGCGGACGGGAATATGCTGACGTAGGTCTTGGCGAGGGAGAGGTCTGGGCTTACCCTGACCTCGCTCACCGTCACCATCGCGCCTCCGAACACGGCCATACCCTTGCCGCGTATGATCTCCGCCAGATCCTTCTGGATCTCACGGGCGATCTTGAGCTGTCTTGTGCTTGCCGGTTTCTCCATATTTAAGGACGTTTATGATGAAGTAGTTCTTCTTTCCTTTCTGGGCGAGGATGTACTTTCCGTCCACGATGTCCTTCTCGGAGACCTCATACTCGATGTCAGCCACCTTGTCCTTGTTGATGCTCACGCCGTTGCCCTGAACCATCTTCCTGGCCTCTCCCTTGGATGGGAACACCTAGGTCTTCACGGCGAGGAAGTCAAGTATGTCGCAAGGAAGGTCAGATTTCTGAATATCGAAGGTCGGCACGCCGCTGAACACGGCGAGGAACGTCTTCTCGTCCAGTTTCCTCAGCTCGTCGGAAGTCGAGTTTCCGAACAGCATCTTGGAAGCGGAGACCGCGTTGGCATATTCATCGGACCCGTGGATCATTGTGGTGAGCTCCTTGGTGAGAAGCTGCTGGAGCGTCCTGCGCCGCCGTGTCGCCTTTGAGTTTGGTGAAGCCCCCAAGCCCGGCCCTGATCTGACCTACGATTCCGACAACCGGATAGACCACAGTGTTGTCCGTCAGGGATTCCTCGTACTTGCTTG
>ERZ780043.238-NODE-238-length-10781-cov-4.70725_pt1 | contig 10781 bp, 9 predicted proteins | sample MGYA00511850_ERZ780043 | MGnify/ENA primary metagenome ERZ780043 (study PRJEB29588, sample SAMEA2161608) | human gut metagenome | biome: human gut; feature: human-associated habitat; material: faeces | place: Denmark | collected 2008/2010 ... | reverse complement strand
GTGTCGCCTGTTCGAGTCAGGCAAGAGGCGCCAGCAAAGCGATGGGAATTTTTCCATCGCTTTTTTCTTTTTCCCGGCGGCTTTTGTTGACAGGGCCCGCGGGGCGGGATATACTTACAATAATAAATGTAAGTGAAAATCTCTCGTTTCTGAGAGCTAAAGGAGAACACCATGAAAAAAGTTATTCTGACCGGCGACCGTCCTACCGGCCGCCTGCATGTGGGCCACTACGTCGGCTCCCTGAAAGAGCGTGTGCGCCTGCAGAACTCCGGCGAGTACGACGAAATTTACGTCATGATCGCCGATGCACAGGCTCTGACCGACAACGCCGATAACCCCGAGAAGGTGCGCCAGAACATCCTGCAGGTGGCACTGGACTACCTGGCCTGCGGCATCGACCCGGCCAAGACCCACATCTTCATCCAGTCCATGGTGCCCGAGCTCACCGAGCTGAGCTTCTATTACATGAACCTCGTCACCGTGAGCCGCCTGCAGCGCAACCCCACCGTGAAGACCGAGATCCAGATGCGCAACTTTGAGACCAGCATCCCGGTGGGCTTCTTCTGCTACCCCATCAGCCAGGCGGCCGATATCACCGCCTTCAAGGCCACCACCGTGCCCGCCGGCGAGGACCAGAAGCCCATGATCGAGCAGTGCTGCGAGATCGTGCACAAGTTCAACGCTGTCTACGGCGAGACGCTGGTGGAGCCCGAGATCGTTCTGCCCCAGAACGCCGCCTGCCTGCGCCTGCCCGGCATCGACGGCAAGGCCAAGATGAGCAAATCTCTCGGCAACTGCATCTACCTCTCCGAGGAGCCGGAGGACATCAAGAAGAAGGTCATGTCCATGTACACCGACCCGAACCACCTGCGTGTGCAGGACCCCGGCAAGGTGGAGGGCAACCCGGTGTTCATCTATCTGGACGCTTTCTGCCGCCCGGAGCACTTCGCCGAGTTCTGGCCCGAGTACCAGAACCTCGACGAGCTGAAGGCCCACTACCAGCGCGGCGGCCTGGGCGATGTGAAGGTGAAGAAGTTCCTCAACAGCGTCATGCAGGCAGAGCTGGAGCCCATCCGCACCCGCCGCAAGGAGTGGGAGCAGCGCCTGCCGGAAGTGGTGGAAATTCTGAAAGAGGGCAGTGCCTACGCCGAAAAGACTGCCGCCGCCACCCTGGCCGATGTCCGCAAGTCCATGCGCATCGACTACTTTGACAACGATAACCTGCTGAAATAAAAACGAAGGGGGCTGTTACACGGTATCTGTGTAATGGCCCCTTTTTACACGAAAGGAGTAGGTTCTAATGTATCAGGCATCCGATGCACGTTATTCCTCCATGCCGTACCACCGCTGCGGCAAGAGCGGCCTGCTGCTGCCCGCCGTCTCGCTGGGGTTCTGGCACAATTTTGGCGACACCGGCCGCTATGAGACCATGAAGCAGCTCTGCTTCACGGCCTTCGACCACGGCATCACCCACTTCGACCTGGCCAACAACTATGGCCCGGAGCCGGGCAGTGCCGAGAAGAACCTCGGCCGCATCCTGCACGAGAACTTCATGCCCTACCGCGATGAGCTCATCATCAGCACCAAAGCGGGCTACACCATGTGGGACGGCCCCTACGGCGACTGGGGCAGCCGCAAGTATCTGCTGGCAAGCCTGGACCAGAGCTTGAAGCGTCTGAGCCTGGACTACGTGGACATCTACTACCACCACCGCATGGACCCCAACACCCCGCTGGAGGAGACCATGGGGGCCCTTGCCACTGCCGTGCAGAGCGGCAAGGCGCTGTACGCGGGCCTGTCCAATTATAACGGCGAAACGCTGGAAAAGGCCGCCGCCATCCTGAACGAGCTGCATGTGCCCTTCGTCATCAACCAGAACCGCTACTCCATTTTTGACCGCACCATCGAGCAGAACGGCCTGAAGAAGACAGCCGTGCGCCTGAACAAAGGCATCATCGCCTTCAGCCCGCTGGCACAGGGCCTGCTGACCAATCGCTACCTCAACGGCATCCCGGAGGACAGCCGTGTGCGCACCGATGGCCGCTTTTTGAAGGAATCTGCCCTCACCGAAGAAAAACTGGCGCAGATCCGCGCCCTGAACGAGATCGCGGCGTCCCGCGGGCAGACGCTGGCCGAGATGGCGCTGGCGTGGGTCCTGAAGGACGGCGAAGTGACCAGTGTGCTGATCGGTGCCTCTCGCCCGGAGCAGATTCTGGACAACATCAAGGCGCTGGAAAACACCACCTTTACAAAAGAAGAACTGGAAGCCATTGATAAGGCTTCCGGGTTTGCAAAATAATAGGCTTCCCCCCTTGGGAAAGACTCTCCCCGGTCGGGGAGAGATGTCGCAATAGCGACAAAGTGGGGAATGACTGTCGCGAAAGCGACGGATGAGGGGGAAGCTATCTTTAGATTTCGCTCGGCTAGAGCAGCATCTGACCACAACTGCCCCTCATCCGTCTGCTCCCGTTGGCCGCATCCACCTTCCCCCGAGGGGGAAGGCTATCCAAAGGAGAATTTTATGTCCAAAACCGTCTGGATCACCGGCGCAAGCTCCGGCATCGGGCAGGAGTTTGCACGCCGCTACGCAAAAATGGGCTGTCGGCTCATCCTCACCGCCCGCCGCACCGCCCGGCCCGAAGCCCTCGCGGCTGAGCTGGGCACGCCCTGCCGCATCCTGCCCGCCGACCTTGCCGACGAAGCGGACTGCGCCCGGCTGTGCGCCGCGCTGGCAGGGGAGAACATCGACATTTTCATCAACAACGCGGGCTTCGGCGTCTGCGGCAGCTATCTGGAAACGGATGCTGCCCGGGAAGAAGAAATGATCAAAGTGAACGTGGCCGCCATGGCCCGGCTGTTCCACTTTGCGGTGCGCAAGATGGACGCGGCAGGCGGCGGCACCATCCTCAACGTGGCATCCTCGGCGGGGCTGCTGCCCGGCGGGCCCTACATGGCGGGCTACTACGCCAGCAAGGCTTATGTGGTCAGTCTGACCCGGGGCGTGGCCGAAGAACTGCGGGAGAACCGCAGCCCGGTATACGTCTGCGCCCTCTGCCCGGGACCGGTGAACACCGAGTTCAACGACCGGGCAGGCGTGGTGTTTGCCCTCAAGGGCATCACGCCGGAGTTTTGCGTGGAGGAAGCCCTGCTGGGTATGATGCACCACAAGACCGTCATCGTGCCGTCGGCCTTCATGCGGCTGTGCACCGGCGCGCAGAAGCTTCTGCCCACCCCGCTGCTGATGCCCATCGTGGCGCGGCAGCAGAAAAAGAAGCTGGGATGATAGAAGAAGACCGGACTGCAGTTTTGCAGTCCGGTCTTTTGCATCTGCTATTAAAGTGCGATGCCCAGCAGCAGGAACAACGCACCCAGAACGCCCATGCCGCCAAGCGCGGCTCTGGTGAGCTGCTTGTCCCGCTTTTCGTAATCTGCGGCGGCCTGCCCGACGTATACGGTGCAGTCTGCGCTGCGGCCCTCCGGGGTGCGGACCGTGACGATGGCTTTTCCGTCAGCCACGGCAGTGACGGTGCCGCTGGCGTCCACGACGGCTACGGAGGGGTCAGAGCTTGTCCATTGCAGTGCCACAGCGGAGGGCTCCTGCACAGCCACAGTGGGGATCAGGTCCTGCTGGCTGCCCACGCTGTGCAGCAGAAGAACGTCTGCATCCAGCGTGACTTTGCCGATCTCGGAAGTGACCGTTACGGTGCAGGTCAGCGTTTCGCCCTGCGTGGTGTATGCATGGATGACTGCTTTGCCGGGGGCCAGCGCCGTGACAAGGCCGCTGGCATCCACCGAAGCGACGGCCGGGGCAGAGCTGCTCCACTGGTAAACGGAACACCCGGCACGGGAGACAGACTTTAGTGCCAGCTGGCGGCGGGGGTTGGGATTCTGCCACGTCTGGGTCATTTCCAGTGCGGTCAGTTCCAGCTCAGAGCGTTCGGTCACGGGCAGTTCCGGCTGCACGGTGATGATGTAAAGTGAGGAGGTCTCGGTCTGGCCGGGGGAGACGGCCCCGGCAGCCAGCGGTGCGGACAGTACCAGACAGCTCAAAGCCAGAGAAGCGAAAATGATTGCGTGTTTTTTCATGGCAGGACTCCTTTTCTTTTGTGAGAATCATTCTTGATCGTGAGAATACAGGAAAGTCGTACTTATGTCAAGAAGAAACAGAGCGATGCCTGCAACTTTGTCAACAAGCCCAAATTTCAGCGCACGGTTTTGTGCGTTCTGATGATGAATGAAAAGTTGCATACAAGCGATTCTGCACTTTTGGCAGATTTGCGCAGTTTTTGATGAAAAAATCTGCCATGCAAAAGAAATTACAGTAAAAATGCGTAAGAAAATGCCTTGACAGCGCCGGAAAAGAATGTTAGTCTAGTATACAAGAGAGGTGCGGCCACGCTTCGGCGTCTGCCGCGCCCTGCAAAGCTGAACGGGGAGATCTTCCCCCGCTGAAAGAACAATTTGATTGGAGGACTTATTTATGGCACAGTGCACTCCCAAATCTTTTGACCTGACCGGCAAGGTGGCGCTGATCACCGGCGCATCCTACGGCATCGGCATGGCTATTGCAAAGGCTATGGCCGCTAACGGCGCGACCATCGTGTTCAATGATATCAAGCAGGAGCTGGTGGACAAGGGTCTGGCTTCCTATGCAGAGGCCGGCATCAAGGCTCACGGCTACGTCTGCGACGTTACCGATGAGGATGCCGTCAATGCTATGGTGGCAAAGATCACCGAGGAAGTCGGCCACATCAACATTCTGGTCAACAACGCCGGCATCATCAAGCGCATCCCCATGACCGAGATGAGCGCTGCCCAGTTCCGTCAGGTCATCGACGTGGACCTGAACGCTCCCTTCATCGTGGCAAAGGCTGTCATCCCCGATATGATCGCTCAGGGCGGCGGCAAGATCATCAACATCTGCTCCATGATGAGCGAGCTGGGCCGTGAGACCGTCTCCGCTTACGCTGCTGCCAAGGGCGGCCTGAAGATGCTCACCAAGAACATCGCTTCCGAGTACGGTGCCTACAACATCCAGTGCAACGGCATCGGACCCGGCTACATCGCCACCCCGCAGACCGCACCCCTGCGCGAGATCCAGCCCGACGGCAGCCGTCATCCCTTCGACCAGTTCATCGTTGCCAAGACCCCCGCAGGCCGCTGGGGCGAGGCCGAGGATCTGGGCGGACCCGCTGTCTTCCTGGCATCTGCCGCTTCTGACTTTGTCAACGGCCTGATCCTGTACGTTGACGGCGGCATCCTGGCTTACATCGGCAAGCAGCCCCAGTAATTGCTGAGGGCGCTCCCGCAGAAAAGCCTGAATCAATGAGCGCGGCGGCAGCCGGGCAGGCCTGGCCTGCTGGCTGCCGCTTTTTGTATTTGTATGCGAAAGGATGTTATGCTATAATGGAAAAACAGCATAAGGACGCGGCGTGGGTCCCCCATGCCGAGATCGAGCCCGAAGTCTGCGGCAAAGGCGTCAAGCGCCGGGTGCTGGCCTACAGCAAGGACGCCATGTGCGTGGAAAACACCTTTGAGACCGGCGGTGTAGGTGCCATGCACTGCCATCCCCACACCCAGATCACCTACATCGTCTCCGGCCGCTACCGCTTCACCATCGGGGACGAGACCCGCGAGGTGGGCCCCGGCGACACCCTGCTCAAGCAGAACGGCGTCATGCACGGCTGCGTCTGCCTGGAAGGCGGCGTGATGCTGGATTTCTTCACCCCCATGCGGGAAGACTTTGTCTGATGCCTGCCCCGCGCAGGAAGTAAAAATAAGAAGGAGATTCACTGTTATGAAGATCGCACTCATCAACGAGAACAGCCAGGCCGCCAAGAACGGCATCATCGAGGCTGCCCTGAAGAAGGTCGTGGAGCCCATGGGCCACGAGGTGGTCAACTACGGCATGTACGCAGCCGACGACAAGGCACAGCTGACCTATGTCCAGTGCGGCATTCTGGCTGCCATCCTGCTGAACAGCGGCGCAGCCGATTACGTCATCACCGGCTGCGGCACCGGCGAGGGTGCCATGCTGGCCCTGAACAGCTTCCCCGGCGTCATCTGCGGCCATGTGGAAGACCCCGTGGATGCCTACACCTTTGCCCACGTCAACGACGGCAACGCCGTTGCCATGCCCTTTGCCAAGGGCTTTGGCTGGGGCGGCGAGCTGAACCTCGAGTACTGCTTCGAGAAGCTGTTCGGCTTCGGCCACGGCCAGGGCTACCCCAAGGAGCGCGTGGAGCCCGAGCAGCGCAACAAGAAGATCCTGGACGGCGTGCGCGCCGTGGCCTTCAAGCCGCTGGTGGAGATCCTGCAGGGCATCGATCAGGACCTGGTCAAGGGTGCCGTTGCCGGTGAGAAGTTCAGCGAGCTGTTCTTTGCTTCCTGCAAGGACGATGCGTTGGCCGCTTACATCAAGACCCTGCTGTAAAGCGCGGGGGATGACACCATGGAATGGCTTTATCATCTGAACGCAGGCGCCACCCACGGGCTGGAAATGTTTCTGGAGACGGCGGTGCCGATGATCGCGGGCCTTGCCGAAGTGATCGGCCTGTTCATCATCATCACCAGCCTTGCCAAGGCGACCTACCACTATGTGCGCGCCACCTTTTTCCACGATCACCACGACTTCCATCATGAGATGAGCAGCGGCCTGACCACCGCGCTGGAATTTCTGATGTCGGCCGAGATCGCCAAGACCTTCCTGCTGCAAAATCTGGAATCGGTCATCCCGCTGGCGGCCACCTTCGCGCTGCGCGCCATGATGAGCCTGATGCTGCACTGGGAAATGCAGGGCGGCCACCGCTCCGGCCGCAAAAAAGAGGAAAATGACGCGGGCGAAGAAAAAGAATGACTCACAAAGTTTTGCCAAACTTTTGCCCAGTCCACTTTCCCTGTGTTGTGAAAAACGTAAAACCTTAACGTGAACTCTTGACAGGGTTGCACAAAGAGACTATACTCGTGCCATCGAAAGCAAAGGCGCTGACGGAAGCAATTCCGCCAGCGCCTTTTGTGTTTTCGGGGATATTGCCGCTCGGGAGGAATAGAGGGCCTTCTGAACGGTGAAAACAACGCTCCTGCGTGCGATCGGCATGAGGAGCGCGGCACGCGCTGCAGGGTTCTGGTGCTTTGCGGCAACACATCGTGGGGAGGTTAGAAAGTTATGTTCAGCTCCGTCAACACCTGTTGGACGCTCGTGGGAGCGTTCCTCGTCTACTTCATGCAGGCGGGCTTCGCCTTGTGTGAAGCCGGTTTTACCCGTGCGAAGAACACCGGCAATATTCTGATGAAGAACATGATGGACTTCTGCATCGGCACCCCGTGCTACTGGCTCATCGGCTTCGGTCTGATGTTCGGCGGCACCGGCGCTCTGATCGGCGGCTTCGACCCGTTCATCCAGGGCGACTACAGCCATCTGGGTCTGGATATCCCGCTGTGGGTCTACATCGTGTTCCAGACCGTGTTCTGCGCAACGGCCGCCACCATCGTCTCCGGCTCCATGGCAGAGCGCACCAACTTCAAGGCTTACTGTGTTTATTCCGCAGCCATCTCGCTGGTGGTTTATCCCATCTGCGGCCACTGGATGTGGGGCGGCGGCTGGCTGCAGAGCATGGGCTTCCATGACTTTGCCGGTTCCGCAGCCGTGCACAACGTGGGCGGCGTCATCGCCCTGCTGGGTGCCTGGATGCTGGGCCCCCGCATTGGCAAGTATGACAAGAACGGCAAGCCCCATGCCATCCCCGGCCACAACCTGACCGCCGGTGCACTGGGCGTGTTCATCCTGTGGTTCTGCTGGTTCGGCTTCAACGGCGGTTCTTCCCTGAGTCTGTCCACCGACGCCACCATGACCCTGACCGGTCTGGTCTGCTTCAACACGAACCTCGCCGCAGCCGTTTCTACCTGCGTGACCATGATCTTCACCTGGGTGCGCTACGGCAAACCCGATGTCTCCATGACCCTGAACGGTTCTCTGGCGGGTCTGGTGGCCATCACCGCAGGCTGCGACACCGTTTCGCCCTTCGGCGCATTCTTCATCGGTCTGGTGGCCGGTTTCCTCGTTGTGCTGAGCGTTGAGTTCTTCGACAACATCGCCAAGGTGGATGACCCCGTTGGTGCGGTCTCCGTCCACTTTGCAAACGGCGTGTGGGGCACCATCGCCGTGGGCCTGTTCTCCACCGGTGCCAACACCGAGCACGCCGGCCTGCTCTACGGCGGCGGCCTGGCGCAGCTGGGCACCCAGCTGCTGGGTCTGGTCTGCGTGGACCTGTACGTTGTCATCGTGATGTTCATCATCTTCAAGCTCATTGATAAGTTCATCGGCCTGCGCGTTCCGGCCGAGGTGGAGATCGACGGTCTGGATATCCACGAGCACGGTCTGGCATCCGCCTACGCTGGCTTCTCCATCTCCGACGCAAACTCTGCCGCCATGGTGCCCAACGAGAACACCGACCTCGGCGAGGACGATGTGACCAAGGCCACCGACCGCCAGATCAGCGCCGCAGTGCCTGTGGTGCGTGAGCCTTCGCCCGTCATCCACGATGGCGTGTACGACACCGGTATGCACAAGGTGTCCATCATTGCAAAGCTGTCCAAGTTCGATCAGCTCAAGACTGCCCTCAACGATCTGGGCGTCACCGGCATGACCGTTACTCAGGTGATGGGCTGCGGCATCCAGAAGGGCACTTCTGAAAAGTACCGCGGCGTGCCCGTGGACAGCACCCTGCTGCCCAAGATCAAGGTGGAGGTCATCGTCTCCAAGATCAGCGTGGACGCTGTGGTGGAGGCCGCCAAGAAGGCCCTGTACACCGGCCACATCGGCGACGGCAAGATCTTTGTCTACAACGTGACCCGTGTGGTCAAGATCCGCACCGGCGAGGAAGACTTCGCCGCCCTGCAGGATGTGGAGTAACGCTCCACGGCTCTAACAGCTGTCCTGCTGCAGTGCAGGTGCACCGGCCCGACACCGGTTCCTGCCCTGTGGTGTGACAAATAGATTTGTTCTCCTTTTTCCTTTTTTCTGATCCGAAATCTCAAACTGGCAACCAAATCAAAGGCCCCGCTTCTGCGCACAAAGAAGCGGGGCTTTTGGCGTATAAAAAACCGTTCAGCGCAGAAAAATCATTTTTCCAGCATCTATCCCTTGATTTTTTCGCCCCGGCGTGCTACAATCAGCGTAGTTTCATCCTGTTGAAAATGTTGATGCGGACAAACCGAAGCTCCGTACCCCATGCCGCAGAGAGGGCTGCCCCGTTTCCGGGTGCTGCAAGCAGCCTGCCATGGCCCCGGCTTCTACCACCGCAGAGTGCAGAGGCGAACCTCTGCCGGGCGTGCCCGTTACAGCGCAGCGAGCGGCGTACCTTTTAGAAAAAGGCGCGCAATTCGGGTGGAACCGTGGAACGCTGTTGATGATTTTATCAGGCGCTTCATCCCGTTATTGGTGCGGGGTGAAGCGTCTTTTTTGTTTTTTATTTTATCTTGTCAAAGGAGCAAACACCATGAAGATCATCTATAAGGACGGCCATGTGGACGAGTGCCCGCAGGACCAGGAACTGCACGTCATCCGCCACACCGCAGCCCACATCATGGCACAGGCCATCAAGCGCCTGTACCCGCAGGCTGATTTTGCCTTCGGCCCTGCCACCGAGAACGGCTTCTACTACGATGTCGATCTGGGCGACACCAAGCTCTCCGACGAAGACCTTGCCAACATCGAAAAAGAGATGCGCAAGATCGTCAAGGAGAACCTGCCCATCAAGCCCTTCATCATGCCCCGCGCCGAGGCCGTCAAGCTGATGGAGGAGCGCAAGGAGAACTACAAGATCGAGCACATGGCTGACCTGGCCGATGAGACCGAGTTCAGCTTCTTCCAGCAGGGCGAGTACGTGGATATGTGCATCGGACCCCACCTGACCTACACCAAGGCGCTGAAGGCCTTCAAGATCACCCAGCAGTCCGGCGCATACTGGAAGAACGACAAGGAAAACAAGATGCTGACCCGCATCAACGGCGTGGCCTTCCGCAATCAGGAAGAGCTGGACGCTTGGGAGAAGGAGCAGCAGGAGGCCCGCGAGCGCGATCACCGCAAGATCGGCAAGGAGATGGGCCTGTTCATGACCGATGATCTGGTGGGCCGCGGCCTGCCCATGTTCCTGCCCGCAGGCTACACCGTCTGGCAGGAGCTGGAGAACTATATCAAGGAGAAGGAGCGTGCACGCGGCTACCTGCACGTTATGACTCCCTGCATCGGCACTGTGAACCTGTACAAGACCTCCGGTCACTGGGATCACTACCGTGAGAACATGTTCCCCGCCATGGAGATGGAGGGCGAAAGCTACGTGCTGCGCCCGATGAACTGCCCCCACCACATGATGATCTACGCAAACCGTCCCCACTCCTACCGTGACCTGCCCATGCGCATCGGCGAGATCGCACACGACTTCCGTTACGAGTCCTCCGGCACCCTGAAGGGCATCGAGCGCGGCCGTCACTTCTGCCAGAACGATGCCCACCTGTTCTGCACCCCGGAGCAGATCAAGAGCGAGGTCGCAAATGTGTGCGACCTGATCTTTGAGGTGTACAAGGACTTCAACATTACCGATTACCGCTGCGTGCTGAGCCTGCGTGATCCTGCCGATAAGAAGAAGTACCACGACGATGATGCCATGTGGAACCATGCAGAGCAGGCCCTGCGCGAAGTGCTGACCGAGCTGGGCATCCACTTCACCGAGGAGATCGGCGAGGCTGCCTTCTACGGCCCCAAGCTGGACGCGGTAGTGCGT
>ERZ780043.226-NODE-226-length-11210-cov-3.98171_pt1 | contig 11210 bp, 13 predicted proteins | sample MGYA00511850_ERZ780043 | MGnify/ENA primary metagenome ERZ780043 (study PRJEB29588, sample SAMEA2161608) | human gut metagenome | biome: human gut; feature: human-associated habitat; material: faeces | place: Denmark | collected 2008/2010 ... | reverse complement strand
AATTTACAAAAATAGTACTTTAATACTATATAAGCGTACTCCCCTCCCATTGGTTAGTTTTAGCTAACTTAAATTAGCATTGACTAACTCAAGTTAGCATTGACTAACTCAAGTTAGCATTGACTAACTCAAGTTAGAAAATGCTAATTATACTTGGTACATTTATTACATATTAATACCGGTATTTATTCAATTTACAAAAATAGTACTTTAATACTATATAATTACATGAGTGCATGTGTTAATCTATATACACTTTAAGAGAACACAATAATAAGTTTAGGAGGCATTATATGCGTTGTAGAGACCCCACATAATTATATTTAAACTAACTATGACTATAAACAACTAATATTTGGAGGTTTTCAAAATGACAACATCAAACTTTAAGGTAAATATCAAGGCAACAACAGGAATATGTGACACTGAGTTATTCAGAAAAGTATGCGAGCATGGTGATTTGAACGCTTTACGCGTAAAAGAACATATTGGGGATATTATACACATCAATGGAACATGTGATGTTACAATACAGAATAACGATGAGGTCTTTGACATAACCTATTATGCTTGCGATGAGGGCGTTTACAGTACAGGCAGTAAGATATTCAAGGATTCAGTCACCGACTATCTGGGTGACATTAACGTATTCAGAATCACGTCAATTTATACACGTAAAGGAACGTCATTCAAGGCGTCACCAGTTTTTTATGGATCGCTTGAGTCATTCAATGTATAATGTTTTAGTGAAACAAATAAGGGCGGTTAATACCGCTCTTATTGTGTATAGGAGGTAATAATGGGAATACGTAACATTAATTATACTACAAGACAAATGTTGTCGATGAGTAGGAAAGAACTTGCTAAAGCTGTCTCTATATTAGCAAGTGCGGGTAACAAACGATTAAAGAGAATTGAAAATGCAGGACTTGAGAACTATTCTTCTGCATATCGTTATATAGAACACACCGGAGGTAAATTTAGTGTATCAGGTAAAAATACTAAAGAATTAATCATCGAATATAAAAGGGTTAAGGGGTTTTTAAGTCCGGCAAGAAAAACATCTACAATAAGGGGTATTAAAACATCTATGCAAGAGAATGAAACGAAAGTGCATGATCGTTTAGGTGTCACATTTAAAAACAAAGAGGAATCTAAAGAGTTTTGGAAGGCGTATAATAAATACGCTGATACCCACCGAGCGAAAGTTTATAATACAGGTAGTGACACGATACAGAAACTAATTGCACAACGTGTCGAGCGTGGTCAGAGTTTGAACGCATCAGCAGTCACACGAATGATTAATAAATATATAAAATCTCAGAAAGAGGAGTTAGAACGAATTGAAAGAGAAGAATTTATTGCAATATCTGATAGAAACTCCGACACCGAAAATCCATTTGTCAAATGAGATAATAGCATCTGATTTTGATATTGTTACAACTAAAGAAAATAAATGTACGATAGAATATTACAATATTCCTTGCGCATTTGACATAGAAACCACATCATTTTATGATAACGAAGAAAAACGCGCAATCATGTATATATGGCAGATGTGCATTAACGGCGTTGTGTATGTGGGTAGAACATGGAAAGACTTATTGTTGTTCTGTCATAACATGATAGATACATTGGGATTGTGCTATAATAAACGATTAGTAATATATATACATAATCTGTCTTATGAATTTCAATTTATCCGCAAATGGTTTGAATGGGACAATGTTTTTGCAATTGACAGTCGAAAAGTGGTTAAAGCATTAACTACTAGCGGTATAGAATTTAGATGTTCTTATTTGCTTACCGGAAAGAACTTGAAAAAAGTAGGTAATGATTTAACATTATTTCATGTTCAAAAAATGATTGGAGATTTAGACTATAGTTTGAAAAGAAATAGTCTAACACATTTAACTAATAAAGAAGTGATGTATTGTATTAATGACGTAAGAGTTGTTACTGCATTGATAGCAGAGAAGATACAGCTGGACGGCGACATTACTAAAATCCCGCTTACAAAAACATCATATGTAAGGCGTTTTGTTCGTAACAAATGCTTGTACTCTCAATCAACCTCACACAAGGGTGCATCTGTTAATAATGCGTTTAAAAGCTATAGAGCGTTAATGAAAGAATTAACAATAACTGTAGAAGAATATAAAATGCTAAAGAGGGCATTCCAAGGAGGTTTTACACATGCGAATCCTTTATGGAGTGGTGAGATATGTTATAATGTGGGGTCATTCGACTTCACATCATCATACCCTTATGTCATGTTATCAGAAAGATATCCAATGTCACGTGGTAGAAAAGTTAAAGTCAAAGATAAAGCGTCATTTAATGATTATTTAAATAAGTATTGCTGTATATTTGATATTAAGTTTAGTAATTTAAAAGCTAAATATCTGTATGATAATTATATATCATCGTCAAAATGTGATAAAATCATTAATGAGGTGTCAGCGAATGGACGTGTAGTCAGTGCTGATGAAATTATTACAACAATTACTAATGTTGATTATGATATCATTAAAAGTAACTACACATGGGATAAAATAGCAATCGGTACTATGTACATCTATGACAAAGAATATTTGCCAAAACCAATTTTTGAATCGTTACTTACTTTGTATAAAGATAAAACAACATTAAAAGGTGTGCAGGGGAGAGAAGTTGACTATATGCTCGCTAAAGAAAATTTGAATAGCTGTTATGGGATGATAGTAACTGACATATGCCGTGAAGAGCATAATCACATCAATAATGAGTGGGAGGATAATGATAATATCAATTATAATGATGATATTGATAATTATAATGATGACATGCAGCGTGTGCTCTTTTATCCGTGGGGAGTGTTCGTCACAGCCTATGCACGGCGTAACTTGTGGTTAGGTGTGCATGAGTTTGGACGAACTAATGATTATATATACTCTGATACTGATAGCATCAAATGTCTTAACCCTGCAAAGCACATTGATTTCATTAACAGATATAACAATATGGTTTTATCTAAACTTAAAAGAGCGGCACAACATCATAATTTATCAATAGACGAGTTTAAACCGCACACTCAAAAAGGCGTTGAAAAATTAATTGGCGTATGGGATAATGAGGGGAATGATGACTATATTGCATATAAGGCATTTAAAACCCTAGGTGCTAAACGATACATGATATTAGATAACGATTATAAATTATCAATTACAGTATCAGGTCTTAATAAAAGTGTGACAGTACCATATTTGATTGCAAAGTATGGGAAATATGGTGCATTTAAAGCTTTTAATGACGGATTGTATATACCCGTCAACTCAACAGGTAAGAACACGCATACATATGTAGATAATGAAATAAGTGGCTATTTAACAGACTATCAGGGAAACATTGATAGATATAACGAGAGGTCATATATACATCTCGAAGAGCAAGACTACACACTGAGTGTTAATCAAAGTTACTTAGATTATATTGATAATGTTAAATATATTATAATGTAAATGTTTCACATGAAACATTAAGGAGGTAACTATGTTAAAAAAAGACAATAACAAGTATGTCACATTGGACAGAATTAAAAAAGAGCATGCTCAATATAACTGGCTTATAGGGCAGAGATCGAACGGTAAAAGCTATGCATGTAAACTTGAAATGCTAAAAAACTATTGTCAACATGGTAAGCAATCCGCATATTTAAGAAGATGGCGTGAAGATTTCAAGGGGAAGCGCGGACAGGTAATGTTTGACGATATAGTGAAGAGTGGCATAATATCAAAATGGACTAAAGGTGTATGGGATAACATATATTACTGGAGTGGTAGGTGGTATCTTTGTCGCTATGACGAGAATAACAAGCGTGTAACAGATGAGAGACCTTTCTGTTATGCGTTCGCACTGACAGAAATGGAGCATGACAAGTCAACGTCATATCCCGACATCACTATTATTGTTTTTGATGAAGCAATATCCCGAGATGGATATATAGAAGATGAATTTGTTATATTTTGCAATGTATTATCAACTATAATCCGACAACGTAATGACGTAGTGGTATACCTATTAGGCAATACAATATCTAAATTCTGCCCTTATTTTCGTGAAATGGGATTGAGTAATGTCAAGAACATGAAAGAGGGAGATTTGGAGGTTTATTCTTACGGTCAATCTTTGTTAAAAGTAGCTGTACAATTTACAGACAGTGTAACCAAAAATGGCAAATCAAGTGATATATATTTTGCGTTCAATAATCCTAAGCTTGAAATGATAACTGGGCAGGGAAATAACACATGGGAGCTTGAAATATATCCACATTGTCCCGTTAAATTTAATAAAAGAGATATAATATTCACATATTTTATCATGTTTAACGATGAATTAATGCAGTGTGAAATAGTACAGAAAGAACGGATGTTATTTACATTCATACACAGAAAGACTACACCGATACGGAATCTCAATAAAGACTTAATATACACAATCGAATATCATGCAGAAAATAATTACAGACGTAACATATTAAATGCCTGTGATGACATCACTAAAAAAGTAAAATGGTTTTATCAAATTCAAAAAGTATTCTATCAAGATAATGAGGTAGGTGACATAATATCTAATTATCTTAAGTGGTGCAGACAAAATTAAAAGGAGGGAATAACCCTCCTTTTTAAAAAATGTTTCACGTGAAATATTATGTTGTGCCTGCTAACACTAGCACGAAACTTTCACCCTCAATCGCGTTAGGGAACGCTTTAACCTGTACTCTCGAATTTTGTTGCGCCTTAAAGCTTCCATCATCAATGTACAGATTCCAATTATCTGACTGTCTCTTAATAATTGCAGATTGGGGGAGAAACTCAGTCTTGAAAGACATAAGAACATCACAAGTCATCGTTAATTCAACAATATTGTTCCGTATGCTCTTAATCTCAGAGACATAATAATACCGCTTAAAGTCTGATATATAAGCATAGTTGACGCTTGTATATTCTTCCAAACCCCCTGTACATTGAATAATAGGCGCTGTGATTGAGCATTCACCCCGTAACGTGCCTGTTAGTGTTTTGACAGACACTAACTCTTTATTAACCGCTATACGCTCCGAATTGTTAGTATATAATTCTATATTCATAATATAACCCCCTGTTGCAATATTTCTTCAATCTCAGATTTTTCATTGTCAGTACATGTCATATTCTCAAGATGTATACTCTCAATTTCCGTGTATCCGCTTAATGTGCCTAATGTTGTTGTATATACAGCAGGATACCCCGTGAATACATTTTGTGATTTCGGCAATACCTGTCGCGGACGCTTAATAATCACGTACGGTTGACGGACAGAAAATAATGCAGACGCGCTACCAACGCCGCCACCGTGATTTATTTCGGGTTTCATAGATGTCACGCTTGCGACTGTCATTGCCCCTGCAATCGGTGCTAGTGCGCCGCCTGTTGCAACTGCACCTGCTACACTTGCAGTAGCAGTGACAGCACCTTTTATTAAAGCATCCATACTGTATGATGAAATTGGTAATGTCATTAAAGCAGTACCACCCCACTGATACATTACAGCGTCACCGACTCTTAAATGTGCAACAAAAGAACCGCTTAAGATGTCAAACTGATATTTTAATGATAATGTATTACTCATGCAGGTATCTGCATCAATCGTATGATATCCGCTAAAAGGGCAATATATCTGTAATGAGGTGTATGGCTGGTAATCAAAACATGAACCGAAAAACTCATGCAATGACAGTGTTCCACAATCGACCTCTAAATATTGACTAAGTGCTTTATGCATACTCAATCCTGTAGATATTCCACCCACTTTTAAATCAGCGTCAACAGCTGATGGAATGAAATATGGGACTATACCAAACGAGATTAAAGCGTCCGCAGGGTCTGAGTATAATTTTTTGACATTAGTAATAAAATCATCAGTCCACATATATGACGCTAGCTGATTAACTTCACCAATAGTCGGGGCGTAAATGCTTAAAAATCCCGTGCTACTAGCACCGAGAGATGGCAGTTCGGGGAACGGTATAGGGTCGGTTGACGTATCAAAATCTCCACCTCCGCCTCTACCATCGGGGTTTGCACTCCCCCCGGGGTTGTATGGGTCAGGTTTAGCTTTAGCATCGCCCAAAATTGATGCATCGTTGTTGCAATAATCAGTAATTAAAGCAGGATAAACTACTCGTGTATCGTTACTCTGATTGTTGCTGTATTCGCTCATTTTTTCGCTAGTCATATTTTGAGCAACTGTATATAGTGGGTTGCCATTTACATAACTAAAATTATCAACCGATATTGCAAATTTATCAGTAGTGATATTATATATCATGTACAATCTTAAATAATACGTTGTTGAAGGGTCACTATCGGATATGTCCTTACGACCAATATAAACAGGGTATTCCGTAACACCATCAGTTAATTTAATATCATACTTCCATTGATTTCCTACTATATATTTAAAAGTCATTTCAAGATATACCCCCGATGGAAAAGTCCATCTCATCGTATAATCATCGTGAATATTTTCCCTTGCATGCAGTTTCGCGATAATATAATTTTCATAGCCACCGCAAAATACGTTGTAGATGTATTCCGTTCGGTATGTTCCCTCTGATGTGGTTTTTGTTGTATCACAAATTACTGTTTGACCATTCGCTAAATATATTTTTTGTTGTGCCATATAAACCTCCTTTTTAAAAAATGGGAGGGCGTGAACCCTCCCAATGTTTCACGAGAAACATTATTCAATGAAGAATACTACAAAATTCTCGTTACCGTCATTGAAATATCCTGCATCCATTTTGTTAAAGTTATTTGTAAATTCGGCACGTGCATTGTAATGTGTAGTTGTACGCCTGTTAAGGCATGATACTCCGAGAGCGTCACGGTCAAACATTACACCAAGCACACCGCCGACTTCAATTGTAGCACCGCTTGCTGTTGTTATGTGAATATAAGAGTTGTGAGCAAAAGACGCGTCCTGTCCTGTACCCTGCCAACATGGTACGGTTTCATGATTCGGTAACGCGGTGTATTCGTCATGGAACGTGCTTGACTGTAAGTATACATCAGTTGCGCGAATAAAGTCAGATAACATTACTACATGCAGTAATTCGCGCGGTGTCTGTCTGTCTTTCCCTCCGATGTTATACAGACTAGAAAGACTTGAAAGACGGTCAATGTATTTACTCATCGTCAGTGAAGCATATCTTAAGAAGTCGGGGTCATTGATAGCCTTTTCCGCGGTCAGCGGTGTAGACGGTGAAAATTCGTCATTGTAACTCTTAAGTAAGTTAACAGCCTTAACCCCAGACTTGTCTGTGAGCGGTGTCTCTGCATAATCATCATGTATAGTCTCACCGATAAAATTGTTGATTGTACGCATAATTAAGGCATCTGTCTTAATGCGCATTGACTTGTCGATAGCGTTGTAAATCATGCTGATAAACGAGTTGAGTTCTGATGCGGAACTGAATGCACTCTTAACCTGTACGTCAGTAATTGAGACAGGTATCTCAAATGTTACGCGTTTTGAGAAGAATTTTGATGACACAGACGGCTTATAAAATGTGTCCTGTTCGTAGACCTGTTTATCCGTTAAATCCCATGTTTCATTGACAGCAGCATCGGGAATGTCCATTGTCACTTTCTCAAGTACAGCGCCGAATTCCCATGAATCCATTAATACTGACGGTACGCGCCCTACATAAGGGCGGTTGACAAATACCATACGCCCTATATGGTCTACAAGTGTTTTAGTGTAGTTCTCCACGCTTGTATTGTCGAATATCTCAGTACCAATGTCAACGATATTACTTAAGTCCTCTGCTACCACGTCACTCTTGCCAAGTAACTCATTCGTTACTGTGTTCATTAAATCGTAGATTTGTGTTACTTTCATTTTTAAATCCTCCTAATTAAAATTAATAATATTAATATATAGCAAGTGTTAAACACTTGTCAATATCCTGAAAAATCTGCTCGTAAAACTTGTACGCCTCACGCAAATCATACTCACTCATTAGCATCTGCTGAGATGTAGTGACACCAATGTTGCCGTGTACACGTTCATTATGTGTGTTATTTTCACTCACGTTATTATCATGTGTTTCTGTAGATGACCTCTTATAAGTTAGATTATGTGTATCAGTATTAGCAGTTGTTGTTGTTAAATCATGCGTATCAGTATCAGCAGTTGTTGTTGTTAAATCATGTGTATCCGTACTACTGCCTGTGTTAGTATTAGTTGCAGAGTTAGATGGCGTGGTATCTGTACTATCAAATGCATATATGTTGCTTGTAGCATCAGTAGCATTTGTATTGTCACTTTTGAGCGTACCTGTATCGGTTGATGTGCTGTCACGCTTGAGCGTTCCTGTATCGGTTAATGTGCTGTCATGCTTGAGCGTTCCTGTATCTGTATCAGTATGCTCATAATCGACTGTCTTACTATCATCGCGCGTGTTAGTCTCATTGATAGTAGTAGTGCGGTCATAATTCTCAAGTGGTTCATACTCAGCACTTACAGCTTTCCATAATGCATCCCAATTTTGAGAATACATATCATATACGCTATCTATTATTGTATCCTTACTACTCTCCGATAATTCATTATCTGTAATGTAATGCGATACAAGCGGACTCACATATTTTTCGCCACTACGTGCAAAATACAGCATATCAAGCCTACTTGCAACTGTAGAATCAGCTATCCATGTTGGTTTATGCGTCAGCTGAATCCGTGTCATTATTCCCTGCCATGTCGGGAATAGATTCGACAATGTCATCATCCGTTTTCACCTCCCCATTGATTGACTTTAATTCTTCATTTTCCTCAATTTTGTTAGATAGCCATGCAGAACTTAATTCAACGCTCCAATTATAGCCGAATTTTGAATTAACTTCCTTGCAGATATTTTTACGACATTTAAGCATATCGTCAATAAGCGGTGTAAGCACATCGTTATTGAGTTGCGCTTCATTAGAGTTAATGCTCTCACGTTTCATATTATAATTCGACTGTAGACCTAACTCATTGTATTTGCTTGCTTTGATGTATTGATGATATTCAATAGCGTTCGTGAGTGCCGTGTTACTTGTGCCGCTTGCAAGCGGTGATACCTTAACATTACCGACAAATTCAGAAGTTGCCACGGTTGCAAACTTACCGTTCACTAGCTGTTTTAACATTAAATCCGCTGATTGTTTAGTAGCGTCCGTGTCAGCACTGATTAATGCCTGTATCCTCAACATGATATCAGCCATGTTAAATGTGATATCATTCTCTACAAGCTGTGAATTATAACGGTCTAAGAGTGGTATTAAGCCTTGACAAAATGTGTCATTCTTTGCAAGGACGCAATCATCATCCCCGATATTAAATTCTCTGAATACATTCAAGTATGGGTTTGAGACAATGAATTTTGTTGGTAGATAGTACTCGTTAGGCTCACCGCCCCACCCGCCAAAACAAATTACAGGATTATTGGGTTCGGTTTCAAAAATGATATTAACGCCGTTTACCTGCAAGTACCATTCAAGAATCCATTCGGGTATACTGTCCTGTAAACCTTTCCATTTAAACATTGATTGCGTTCGGTCTAAGTCATACATATTATATGATTTTAACCGCCGTGATTTTGATGATAAAGAGGACGGCTGTACGCCGTCCCCAAAATCCCAATTACTTACAGCGCCGAATAATGCATCATAATCATAATTGTACTGTTTTTTTCCCATGCTTTACCATGCTCCCTCTGCTTTTAACTGGTTAACTCGTTCCTGTACCGCGTTATATGTTTCCTCATTATATTCACTTGTCAATCTTTCCTTACGTTCGGGATTATTACCATAATCACCGCGGATAACAGCCCATGCAAGTGTTTCAATGTCAGTGCCTAAAGGAAAATTATCAAATGAATATTCAATATCATCCTTACAGATTGAATTGATATAATCGGCTGAATCAAAGAAATCCAAATTGAAATCGTTGATTATATTAATTAACTTATGTGCGTACTCGGGGTCTGTAGCGTAACCGCATGACTGCATTGCAGTAGCACAATCAACATAGTTAGTACATGTAGTAGCGTTATTGTATCTGTCATACTGCATCAGATTATAATAACCGCGTACCGCGTCAGCTATTGACGGATATTGTACGAATGAATCACGTACATTGGCATATTCGCCGTTAACGTATTCGGTTGTGTCGAGTAAAACGCCGTTACCCTTAATGCCGAATAATGTTGTAGCATTAATATTCCAACCACTTTCTAATGCTGCTTGTGCTATACACACCGATGGAAGAATGACAGAATCACCCTCAACTATGCGCTTGCAATACTCATTCAATACAATCGGTGATATTGCATTAACAAACGCTGATACTTTCTCATTAGTACAACTCCATATCTCGACTTCACTCATTATTACTCCTCCTTAATATTATCAATCTTTTCTTTAAGCTCTGCAAGTGTCACAGATAAAGCGTTAACGGTATCAGATAACTTGCTTAAAACATTAGTAGTCATATCCTGTGATTTATCATAAGTATATTTGATAAACCATGCACACGCGCAAAATGACGCGATAGGGAATCCTACAGAACTGATAATAGTGTTAATATCTGCTATATTCATACTTCTTCACCTCCTTTAAAATGATATTAACACTATGCAATTTAAATTACAATAATGTAACTTCCACAGATACTATGTACTATGTTGCCAGACAACATCATTAAAACCATTTCATTACCACGCTCATATAAGCAGTAATCATCGCAATATATTTTGCCCTGTCTTGAGAGCTGTTTATTGTTATCGAAAATATATACTGTATGCAACATGTTAACCTCCTAACGTACGGTAAATGTTATATTGTTATAATTCATTGTAACAGTAGATCCATTATTCTGCATAAACATTATATTGTCAAGCACCTTAACGATTGACACAACCTCATTTAATTCATATGTGACGAGTTCATTATCATATACTGTTGTTATTGTTACTGTCATATTATAAACCTCCTAATTTAATTACAATGAATGCTAACCCAACAAGTCTGTTGACAACATGGTAAATTCCCTCTACCTCCCGTATTCTCAGGACAATCAGAGCAATTGCATATATTTGCACTATTATACATAAAGTCCTTATATAATTTCCCTTATTTGCCTCCTCT
>ERZ780043.225-NODE-225-length-11224-cov-7.7459_pt1 | contig 11224 bp, 14 predicted proteins | sample MGYA00511850_ERZ780043 | MGnify/ENA primary metagenome ERZ780043 (study PRJEB29588, sample SAMEA2161608) | human gut metagenome | biome: human gut; feature: human-associated habitat; material: faeces | place: Denmark | collected 2008/2010 ... | reverse complement strand
CTCACCCAACGCACGAACAAAGATAGTGGGTGGTCTTGCAATTTTTAGAGGAAATGTAGTGATTTTCCTATGATTTTTAATGTCTTTTTCTGGCTTATTTTCTGCTTCAGTAATTGACTTCCGGAATGTAATGGAATTTTTTCTCAAGACTTCATTTTCGGTATTCTTGTCCGCTATCCTCGGAATAGAGAAGATAGCGGATTTGATGTCCTGAGAAATCAGTTGAATATTTTGTCAAGCCATTCTGCGAACTTGTGCCATAACCAGAAGTTGGCAATTAAGCCGCCAATGATTCCAGCTATCATCAAAATCGGGAAGGTGACGGCTGCAATAATTGTGGCAGCGACGCTCAGCATTTCTCTGCCGAATGCTGTGCAAAAGGAAACGGCAATACAGCATAATGTGATGCCTGAAACAATCAGGGCTTTCTTAATTCTAGAGTCCATTGTCTTTTAATGTTTGAGAGAAATTTTCAATTGTCTTATTTCATCTTTGAGTACTGTGTTTTCGCTGCAGAGATGATCTACGGAGGCTTTAAGCTCTTCGTTCTCCTTCCTCAGGGCGATTATTTCATTGTTTGCTGAAGTGATTTCTTCAAGCAACCTCTTGTTCTCTGAGGAGAGCAGGTTTATAGAAGATTGCAAGTCGTGCAGGAAGTCGTTCTTTTGTTTACGCCGTCCTGCGAGCCAACCAGCAGCCGCTGTGACAAGGGGAAGAACAAATGTTCCGATATTAGTAATGATTTCATTGGGTTCCATATGCCTGATATCTATTTGTTTGAACTCATCATATAACAGCATTACTTTAGCTTGTCTGAGAAGTATAGTTTCATTTCTGTCAGTCTGCGTTTTTGTAATCCTCGCATCACTTTGCCGTTAGCATAAACCCATCTGAGGAATTCATCTATTATTGAATTATCATCCGGGTTAATGCGAATCTTTGCAAGTAAAGTGGAAGCCTTGAAATTGCCAATTCCTACATTAAAGACGAATGAGACAATAGCGTCCCACTGGCATTGTCTGAGGCTGAGATTCAACTTATTCAGTTGCATTTCAATGGCCGCTACATCTCTATGTAGGTATTCATCTGCTTCTTGAATTGTAATGAAGGAATTAGGTGATACACCGGAAGTATGTCCGTATCCAATTGTCCAAATTCCAGCAGGACAGAGGTATGCTTCAAGTCTAAGTCCTTCGAACTGTTTGATGAGTTCGTATGCGTCTACTGATGCTTTCATAATGATTGAAACAAATCCCCGTCAGCTTGATGCCGGCGGGGAGATGAAACATTGCCTACAGGCTGATCTGCCCGAGCATTTCTCCGGATTTCTCGCCAGTCTTCGTGTTGACGAAGAAGTAGCGGAGGAATACCTTTGGAGCGGCGGTGGTGACTGCACCGTGGACTGCCTCGTAGTCAGCCTTGATGTTGATGGCCTCTTCCACGATAGTTCGTGGAGAGCCAATCATCACAGCCTTCGAGTAGGCCTTTGTGACACCTTTGCTCTGCGGAGCGGATGCCATAATGACGAGCTTGAGGTCTGCGGTCTCTGCCGGTGGATCAGGCAGCTGGAAGGTGAAGCTGTCGGCGGTGAGGGAGAGGTCCGCTTCGCACGGAGCTTCCACTCCGACGAGGGTAGGAGGAGCACTGAGTGCGGCTCCACCGCATTTCACGATCCAGTAATTCAGCCTCGAATAGAGGTTCGCCCCGGAAATCTTGGAAGAAGTTCCGAGCACGCTCTTTCCCCTCTGGGTGCCTGCGAGGGCATTCCAGGCGAGGATTTGGGCATTGGTGAGCGACCTCCAGTTCTGGCTGAGCTGCTTGAAGATGGCTTTGACTGCGCCCTGGGCGCTGGACTTGAATCCGCCGCCGTAGCCACGGTTACGGATGTACTTGCGACCGCGCACCTTGGCTGCGGTCACTCCTTTGGCGGAGCCTGACATCTCCTCAAAGGCGATTGATGGAATGTACTTCATAGCTTGAAGATTTTTAGGTGTGAAACAATAAGGAATATAAATATCTCATTTGCTGAGTCTTGTGAGTTTGAACAACTTCCAGGAGCCGAATCCGAGCAGGATTACGAAGGCCCATTTGCCGAACTCTAGGAAGAATCTGTTCGGGCCGGAAAGAGGTTTGGCTACTTCAACAGTCTCCCTGACTATCTTGTCCACATAGACGAGAGAGTCGCGGTAAACGACTTTTGTTTCGACCGGTACTGGCTCTTTGACAGGCTTTGTGGCGAGTGAGTGGACCAGAACTCCATCAGTGACAATGGCCTCGGATTTCGCGTATCTGTTCTCCAGTACGGACATCGTATCAAGAGTTTGAACTTTCTCCACGAGGAGCGGCAGTTCAAGATAGACCGTGTCCTTTTGGAAGACCGTTTCCGTGCGCACTTCCACGCGGGTGTTCTCTGAAGGTGTGACCTGCCTAGCGGATGCGCAGGCCACACACAACAGGGAAGCAAGGATGATGGTGAAGTTTTTCATAGGTAGTTATGCTTCTGTAGTGGTTACTTTTCTTGGAACGTAGCAGATGAATCCGCAGTACTGGGATGAATGCCAGGAGTATCCCGGATTGATGATTTCAACGGTGAACACATTGTCCCGAATCTCAAAGCGGAACATCTTTGTGCCGACTGACGGTGAAACCGCCTGGTCATCCATAATAATTCCGTCAAAGTCTTCAACCTCGGGCAGATCCTTGATTCTGAACGAAACTTTTGTCTCTGCGTCAGTCTGCTCGATGCTGGAGAAAGTGACGGCCATAAACACCCAATCATCGGTGAATGTCCAATAGCTCTGATAGGTATTGATATTGCCGACCTTATCCAGAAGTGAGATATAATTCCACTTGAGTACTCCAATGCTGCCCTTGACATTCCTCGGTACAAATGAGTTTGAGAATACCAGCGTAATTGTCTCATTGTCATCCCAGGCTGTGACCTTTTCCACTGCTATGGTGTTCTTGTCTTGAATACACGCCTTGATGGCCGTGCCGTTCTTCTCTCTGTTGAGAGTTCCGAACATCAGCATACCGGTGATGGCACTCTTCCCGATAGGCAGATCCGGGACATAGATTTCCAGCTGAGAAACGGCTTGATATTGGGCATTGGAAGGATCGAAGGATACTGCTGAATTGAGAATCAGGTAATTCTCTTCAATGAAAGCCTGAAAGCGGATATCACCGGCTCCGAAGTTGTTTCCTGTTGCAGTTATACTTGTCATAATTTTCAGCGCATTATAGGGTTGGAGCCGAATACTTCACTCTTCTTGTCATATCCACCGGCCCTGTGGGAGAATGACATAACCTGACGATATTTCCCGGATTTATACTCCTTGCGGAATGATACAGAGAATATACCCGGCTTGAAATCCGGTCTGGTAGTAGAGCGGCTGAAGACCATAGTGTCACCCTCAAAGAACTCTTCCGGAGTATCTTCTGAATACAGGGTAAAGTAAGAACCGAATCCCTTAATGTCCGTGACGCCTTCAACTACCATCTGGGAAGTTCCTCCCGGCATCTCGACATCGGCGGATACAAGGTGCGCCTTTGGATCTTCGAACATATCATTGAAGAACTGAACACGTGGCGTGAATCCTTCCTCCTTTGCCTGAGCCTCAGACATACAGATGGCTGTCGTGCGCATAGTTTCTCCTACCAGTCCGTTTGCAGGGTCGAGCCAGTACAGTTCGATGAATACCTTCTCTCCAATGGAAGGCATATAGCCGATTTTCTCGGTGTAGAGCTCCGTCAGGCCGGCATCGCCCCAGTCATCCTCCATACCCGGAGTGATTACTACTGTCTTGTTCCAGCCGCTTGTAACTCCTGTGCCCTGGCCGGCCGACATCTTGGCTACCAGCTTATAAGTTCCGGTAGGATTGGCAACCCCAGTGAGAAGAACTCTTGATGGCGTAACCCAAATTGATTCGCAATCCACCTCCGGAATATCAGACAGATAGGAAGGAGCATCGACAAGCAAATCCTCACCGGCCATTTGGCGGTTGGTGTTAATGCGTACGAATGCATTGTGTGCAGTGAGCTCGGCAGCCTTGCCGAAGGAGGAGACACCTTTGAGATGCTTGGCCAAAACCTCCCAGGATTGCATTTGGGAATCGGTGAGCTGCTTATATGCCCGGGAGATCTTGGACAAACTATTTCGTTGCACTTTCTGACCGGGTGAATACACTTTTGATGGGTATGAACGAACAGATAGGATAGTCCCGCCCGATGTGCTTCGGGCGGTGACATCCTTTGCGGAGCCTGAAAAGTCATTGAATGCAATTGATGGCAGTGCTTTCATTATTCTTTTTGAATTCTGAAAACAAAGATATCACATATCTAAACTATTGAAACAGAATTGGTTTCTGCTGCTTTATGTTGCGTTAAATTGCGCAAATCATTCAAATATGTGCTGCAAGATATTGAAAGTACTGAACGAATGAGTAAATTTGTGGAGATATAATAATGACATATGGTAAAGACGTATAATATATATTGCGATGAAAGTACCCATCTCCCCAATGATGGCCGTCCTTATATGTTGCTTGGATATACTTGTGTCCCTTATCCTCTTATGAAAGAGGCAAAGCTCGCGATTAATGACATAAAGGATAAATATGGTTTTACCGGAGAAATGAAATGGTCTGGTATTAATCGCAAGACAGAACCAATGTACCTTGAACTAATTGAGTACTTTTTCCGATCAAACTTGAAATTTAGAGCAATTGTTGTTAAGAAATCAGAGATAGATGAAACTCGTCCCGAATATACTTTCAATGACTTCTATTTCAGGATGTATTATCAGCTTTTGCACTATCCAACGACAGATGCAGAAAGTGTTTATAATGTATATTTTGACATTAAGGACACGTGTAGTCATTTGAAACTTCGTAGACTTAGGGAAATGCTTATGCATGGCTCAAACATCAGAAACTTCCAGTTCATGAAATCCCATGAGAGCCAATTTATCCAATTGACGGATGTTTTAATGGGGGCTGTAAACTATAATTTGCGAATGCAAGAGGGCGATCTTCCAGGACAATCTCAATCGAAGAAAAAGATTATTGAGACGGTTAAGAAATATTCCAACTTGTCGCTTGTCAAGCAAACAAGTAAAGACGAGGAAAAATTCAATCTGTTCTTTATTAAGCTGAAATAACTATGCCATATAATTTGACGAAGAAGTATCCTGACCTTCTTGAATTGTTTGGAAGTATCTACGAAATGAAACAATCTCTTCGTAGAATATATGACAGAGATATTGAGAACAATCCTGACTTTAAGTTTCGCGGCATACAAATCCACCCATTGAAATCAGAAGAAGGGCAACTTGATATGGACAGGACATTCACGCATCTTACAACGAAAGAGTATGCTTCGTTTGATGCTGAAGGTAATGAACTCGACGAAAAGCACCGTGAATTTGATATTCAACGTTCAAAACGTTTGCATTGGACCAATCATCATGTCCACGAGAAGACACCGGCAAATATAGATATCTTTACAGTTGTTGAATGGGACAAGAAAAAACGGCAAGACGTTAAGCATACCTATATCTACGATAGGGTAGGAAAGTATGTGATAATCTTTGATAGACGAGCTCAAAAAGATTTTTATTTGCTTACTGCTTACTACCTGGATGCTCCATACGCCGAAAAGGCACTTAAGAAAAAGATGAAAAAGAAAGAACCGGAGGTAATATAAAAACAGGGCTCGCGATGAATCCAAGTCATGCGAGTCCCGAAACTCCTTCTGTCATCAGATGAGCACTGCAAATATCAACAATTAATTTGATATTTACTAATATTTGTCAATTTTTTTTCAAATTTTGTGCCGAGAATGATTACCGCAGTGTCAGATAATATCTGATAACGAATGATACTGCGACCTGTATCCGGTCTTACAATCCAGCAGCAGATACCTCAGATGCAGCTGCTTAATCTCCAATGCTGGCACTAAATCCGGGGCCAGAAACTCAACCACCGAGCACTCTGCGGAAGGGACTGACTCCGACAGGTAATTCCTCATCAGTCCGGGATTACGCCCGCATCCTGGCTCTCCAATCTGGAATTTGCCCAGCACTCGGTATCGCCCAGGCTCACTAGCCCCACAAAGAGTCAGCCTGAAACGCAACCTGAGCTGTCCTCCATCAGCTGTTGAACAATCCAGATAGTCCATACTGAATATCGGAAACGGCTCGAACATCACTGGCTCCGGAATGTGCTCATTGCTCAGCTGTGCGAATCCGTGATAGGCCGACACGAACAGATTGTAGCCACTGATATGGTTGCCGTCACCGAACGGAGGACGGTGTGCAGCCACACCAACGGCAAGTCTTCTCCATTCCTGTTGTTGTCGAGGGGTTAATGTCTGCCACGCAAGAATCGCTCGATGGTGAAGCCCTTTCTGTTCGAGTTGCTCGGCAGTTCCCACAAATTCAGAAAAAGCCTTGCTCCGGAAATAGCAGACGCCGTTCCTGTGATAGAATGTGACATTGCCGGCGGATGACCAGCAGTCTGAAAGAAGAGCATTTGGAAAAAATCTAGGCATAGGGCGAAAGCGCATTACAAGTCTTAACCACATAGGTGGCATATAACGTATTGATGGCAGTCATCAATATATCGAATCTGAATACAATACGGATAAAGCGAGTTGCAGAAGCGCGAGAGTGCTTTCTGTTGCTTATGAATATACTCTTTGTCCTCACTCCTTGCGTGTGATGTGGTTCCATTATGCACTGAATTAAGAGCGTGAATATATCCATCGCTCGACTCGGAGGAAGTCGGAAAGGGCGATGCGGAAGCATCGTTCTTTCTGTCTTCCGGAGAGTGAGCAGGCAAGCCGACAGGCGCGGCAGGAGCCGGACGGTATGGAGGTCGAGGCGAGAGATGATGGTCTTTCCGGCTCTGGCACGGATGGTTGAATTTTGGTGGAACGGTAACGCACTTCGGACGTGTGAGCCGGGCCTCTGGAGCGTCTAGGCCCGGCACGACTGGGAGCGGAGTGCCAACGGAGCGATACCGCTCTGCGAGTCTGGGAGAGACGGTGTGCAGAGCAGCGGAACACCGGCTGTCACAGTCTCGCGTCTCCGCTCGCCCTCGGAAGATGTGTCAGTAGCGTAGCGGATGACACTTCCGGAGAGGATGGAGCGAGCGTCAAAGAAATCAAGGCGAAGCCTTACCTCTTTTCACGGCAGGTCTGGTGCGGACGCAATGGAGCGTCAGCGTAATGGAGACCGTGCCAGTCCTGCCCATAGGGAGTGGCGAGCCGCGCTTCTCTAGCCGCAAGGCCTGTGAAGCGTGGATGAACGAGTCTCTCCCGGACAGACATTGCGGAAGTGGACGGTGACGCAGGAGCCGTCGTCTTCCGCAATACCGCTGATATACAGTGAGCGGATGCGAACGATCGGAAGACTCATCGGCGAAAGCCGATACCTTGCCGACGGAGTGATTTCTTGAAGTAGAGAGCTCCGCTCGAAGACTTGAAGAAATCACGGAGAAGGCCCGCAGCTGTGCTGCTAAGGCTGGCGACTCTTTGGACTTCCGGTCGTCTTTCAAGGAATAAGGGTAGAGTTCGGACAATACTGAAATTGAAGAGACTTCCCACGCATATCACTCCGGAAGTTCTGAACTCCCTGACGGGTCTGGAGCGCGTTGGCCCTTGAAGGGAGTTCAATGTCGCCAGCCGCCCCGACGGAGCGGATTCGGTGGTATGGCGGTCGAACTCGCACTGAGGGAGACAGTTAACATAATCGGGGTTGTGTAATCTGGCGGCGATAGCCGACTGTTACACAACTAAGCTTCGATTATGTTTAACTTTCGGATTCGAGGGATGAGGGTCGCATCGCACTTTGGGAGCGGAGTCGGTTATGGCCCCTCCGGGGCGGTGGGGGATAAGAGGGTCGAGTCTTCCGGCTTTCGGAGTAAGCGGAGAAAGGCTGAAGTCTCGACACCTATCCTCTTTAATCCGGCGGCGGATGCCGCCGTGTCTCTTCTTGGCGGCGCAGCCGACATAGAGGAGACTTTTGACCCGGTAAGGAGTCTGGACGGCCGCTTGCGGACTTCAGTCTCCGCGGCAGACCGCTTCGGTTGTACGAGCGGAGCGAGTTGAGAAGGGGCGTTCTGACAATGATAAATTGAAGAACGAACTTTCGCGCACGGTGTGAGCGGCAGCGAACTCATAAAGTCTGGAGGTTTGGCGGTCGGAGCGTAAGCGGAGAGCGTCAATCTTCCGGTTCCGCTCTGCCCGTTGAGGCAAGTCTTTCGGCATCGTAGCGGATGCGGAGATGCCGGATGTCTTGCCGGACGTTCGTACGGATGCAAAGCTGCAGATTAACGGCAAGAATGCTGTTAGAGGTCATTTGATAGAATGAAGTATCAATAAAAATAGTCTAAGGGTCAGAAAGATTTCGCGAACGAAATGATTGATATATCGGGTATAATTCAGTTTATTATAAGTCTTTTTTAGTAAATTTGCACTTAGCAAGCTAAACATACCCGAAAATGATTAATAACAATACTAATGTCAGCGATGACGATATTATCAAACTCCTCCAGAAGCGGTGGGGATGTGATAAATTCATTTTTGATTGCAAAATTGGGAAACATCCCCAAAAAACGGATGTTCTGTCATATATTTCCAATGTTAAGTACCAGGGCAAAATTTTAAAATACCCTAATGGACAATGGATAACTTGTAATGTAAAACAGGCATTGCCTTATGGCGATTACAAGATGGAATTTGTTCTTGCTCCCCGTGATTTCAGAGAGCAGATTGGAAATCTATATCTGCTTAAAGCTGATGCACATTCTTTTGTAAAGTTGAATCCAGAATCTCAATCAAAAGTTGCAAGTTTACGTAAGGAGAATAATCAGAAGCGTCTGGAAAAAGGCAAAGATGTTTATTCTGATAAGGAGCAGGAGCTTTTTGAATATTGGGGAGTGAGTAATTGTAATTTCATTGGACTTTATCATTATGATGAGAAGTCTGGACACTCTTCCATCGATGATATCAGAAAACCGAATTTTGCAAAGATTCCATATTATCCCAATGATGAAGCCAAGAAGCCAATTACTCTTTGGCTGAGGAATTCCATACCTGGGTTGAATGATGGTAACTACTATCTTTTCAATTGGAAGTTATCTGAAGCTGACTACAATAATCCTTATGAGATTTATATTGACTTCAAATTCAAGCCACAGGAAATACGCCCGCAATGGTTTATTGAACAGTTGTTCAATGACCGATACAATGACAAATCCAAAAATTTCGAATCATCTGCCAATTTTCTTGATACTCTTAGCAAGCAACTGAGTGCTAAAGAATCAACTTTTATCTATGAATTACTGCAGAATGCCAATGATTATCCAGTAGATGGGGTTCCCGTTGATGTGGAGTTCAGAATATTGGATAATTACCTGGTGTTTATGCATTCCGGGGATTACTTCAATGTTAGAAACATATCCGGGATATGTGGTATAAATGAAAAGGAGAAGTCAGCGAATAAAAAAACTATTGGGTATAAGGGAATCGGTTTCAAGACAGTTTTTCTCAATAACCACTACGTTTATATTCGCACAGGAGAGTATTCTTTTAGATTTGAAGAGAAAGCAAAGGCAATCAAACGTCTTAAGGCTCCTTGGCCAATCTTGCCAATTTGGACAGGTGCAGACGAAATTCCGAAAGAAATATTACCTGTAATCGCATCACCAGATGCTATTGAGAAATATAGGGTACAAATTGCGCTTCGCCCAGATAATCCGTCAATTTTGCACTATGGACGAAAAAGTTACGAGAACCTATTCAAAGAGGTGTTTGAAGACTCAAATTTGATACTGTTTATCCCTAACGTCCGTTCAGTCAAAGTGTATATTGGAGATGAACTCGTGAGGGATTGCATTGTAGATGAGGATAGGTGGGTTATAGGTGACTATGAGCAGGACATTGATGAGGAATTCCAAAAACTTGTTAATAAGGATATAGAAACCGGTAAAAGCCGTATCCCTGAAAAATATAAGGACTTTGACAGAACCAAGGTGTCTTTTGCCTGCAGGAAAGAGGGTCGAAAGTTGTTGCCTGTTGAAAATGCTCATCTGTATTGCTATCTGCCAACAAGCGCGTCATGGGAATTCCCTTTCCTTCTCAATACTGATATGATTCCGAAAGGTGACCGCGATGATATAGAAAGGGAGGTTTATCTAAAGGATGAGGACGAGACCAATTTCAATTTAGAGCTCGCCAAAATTGCCGGGAAGAATTTTTTCTGCTGGATTCAAGACCTCATTAAAAGCGGGAGCTACGATTATGACTCTATCTTCTCGCTTGTCCCAGACTTTGACAAGTGTATTAAGGAGACGGACGAGAAGTATAAGGACTTTATAGAAAATTTTAAGAGCGGATTTGAATCTCTGTTGGAAAATTCCGAGATAGTCCCTGTGTTAATTGACAAGCAGATTGCATTCAAATCGGTCTCAGATATGATTTATGACACGACAGGACTCTCGTGTGCCGGCATAATGTCTGACGATGATATACTCTCATTGTCGAACTGGGATGGATATTTCCCACATCCTCTTTTGCGAAATTATAGCAGGGCGACATTAATGCCTGGAATCAAATCATTCCTATCAATGTATCATATTGATGATCAACTGTACGATAAGGATGTTTTGCACGATGCTGTAGAAGAGGACGCATTTCAGAAGTGGCTTGCTTTGCAAGACAACAATGATAAATTCCTCGAATTTCTATTAAAGAAGAACCTGGTTGATTATTTCGATGATAGCCAAATATTCTTAGCCGAAAGTGGCGGACTCTACAAGCCGGAAGACTTATATTATTCAGTTGATGACTACTATGAGGACTTGACGGCTTTGGATTCTTATCTTGGGCGGCTCTCTTTAAGAACACGAATTCTGTGTGAGCAAGATAAGGATTGGGAAGACTTCAAAGATAACTTCAAGACTTTTGATCCAGATGATTTTGTCGATGATGTTCTTCTCGATGGCGATAACAAGGAAGAGGTTTGTTCAATACTGTCAGATGTTAAAGCCTCAATACCTTTTATGCATTTCCTATCACGCAATGTAGGGTTTGCCGAAAGTTATAAGGACTTCCCGTTCGTTGATTCGGAAGGGAGCATCATTGAAAATTTCAAGGATGTCAGTCTAACGTGAATTTAACACATTTTTGTATAATTAACTCTCAAGTTTGACGGTCTTTGCCT
>ERZ780043.217-NODE-217-length-11481-cov-5.28155_pt1 | contig 11481 bp, 10 predicted proteins | sample MGYA00511850_ERZ780043 | MGnify/ENA primary metagenome ERZ780043 (study PRJEB29588, sample SAMEA2161608) | human gut metagenome | biome: human gut; feature: human-associated habitat; material: faeces | place: Denmark | collected 2008/2010 ... | reverse complement strand
TTCTAAGAGCGACACTCCGCGCTTCGCGATCAGTGTCCTCGAGCGGCAGGCCGCACTTTTCAAGTCAGTGACGGAGGAGGATCTCAAAGAATATGACGATCCGATGACTGTTGGAGAGGTGGAGGCCGAGCTGAGAAAATGGCGGGAATACATCGACTTTGACGGGGTGACTGAGGAAGAGTGGTGCAGTAAATATCACCGGTATCTGCGTTTTGACCCTATTGAGCGCACTCCGCTGTGGGAGGAAATCTACTATGAGGTGGAGAAAGAGACGGACGAGGCCATAGGCAGGAATGTCCCAAGATGCATGGGCTTCTGCTTCATGTACTGGAGCTCAAAGGCCGCAGTGCTTGCCCGCAGAGGCATCTTCTGGAAAAGCCCTCATGAGATGAATCCGCGCGTGATGTTCGACTGAATGTTGTCCCGCACAGAAATTTAAAAAATATCAAAATTTTAAAAAGCTGTAAACTTCGACATCTTTTTTTAGGATTCGGATTTCAGCCGGATAATTCCTCACCTTCGCATTCAAATGAAATCGCGGGCAATCGCATAATTTTAGAAGCTATGAATAGAGGACACTTTGATTATTGGCGGATACGTGAATTCGCTTCAAAAAACTGGTCTCACCCTTACGACGGATGGAATGAGTAGGTCTAGAAAAAAGTTCCCGGCAGGAGTTGTATGTGGCTGTAAATCTCAGAAAAGAGGCAAGCAGGTCGCATCCAAGCGTTTCCGCAGGCGTGTCAGGATACTGATGCGTCTGCGGAAATATGAGCGGCTGCCCTATCGTTCTACAGAATTGACTTCGCCGTGGGACCTGGGCGGGGACGGCAAATGCTTTTACGGTTACCATCCGGATAAGGAATGGTATGCTAGGATTATGCGTAAATAAGAATATGGCAAAACAGCGGGCGTTGATCCAAAAGAGGATGTTTATGGAAAAGTGTATATTTTCAATGAGAAATTTCATGGAAAAGTGTAGTTGCGATGCTGTTCAGAAAAATTAAATCGTGAGTATTCAGGGCGAAGTATCTTCCAGTGATGTTTATGGAGAACATGATGCCGGAAAAAATAGAAATTGTGATTTAGAGTAAAAGGGTTAAATTTGTGTGGTTAAATTGCAAGCAGGCCAACTATATTTATGCCGAACGAAATTCAATTCATATTATACAATCTTCCGGAAGAGGAGGGCAGGGTACAGGTTGTCATCAAGGATGAGACGATTTGGTGTACGCAAAAGGCGATGAGTCGGCTTTTCGGGGTAGATAAATCGGGTATCAGCCGCCATATTTCCAACATATTCAAAGACGGAGAATTGCAGCAGGATGCGACAGTTGCAAAAATTGCAACTGTCGTGAATAGAGGTATAAGGGGAGAAGTGGAAGAATCTGTGGATTTTTACAATCTTGACATGATTATCTCTGTCGGATATAGGGTTAATTCGATGCAGGCGACCCGTTTCCGTCAGTGGGCGACCAAGGTGCTCAACGAGTATATCCGCAAAGGATTTGCTCTTGATGATGACCGGCTGAAGCAGGGGACGGCGGTTTTCGGAAAGGATTATTTCCGCGAGTTGCTTGAGCGCATCCGCTCCATCAGGGCCAGTGAGCGCCGGATCTGGCAGCAGATTACCGACATTTATGCCGAATGTAGCATTGATTATGATAAAGATTCGCCGACGACGCAGGACTTTTATGCGATGATTCAGAATCGTTTTCACTATGCGATTACAGGACAGACTGCCGCAAAGATAATATACAGCAAAGCTGATCACACGAAGGAGCACATGGGACTGACTACATGGAAGAACGCTCCGGACGGCCGGATATTGAAATCAGACGTCTCAATTGCAAAGAACTATCTGGACGAGAGAGAAATCCGCCAGTTGGAACGCGCCGTGACCGGATACTTTGACTATATAGAAGACCTTATCGAGCGGGAGAACACTTTCAGTATGTCCCAGTTCTCGGCAAGCGTTAACGAGTTCCTCGCATTCCGCCGTTATCAGATTCTACCCGACAAGGGACGCATATCGGCTGCTCAGGCCAAGGCAAAGGCCGAGCAGGAATATGATATCTTTAACCGTACTCAGCTGATTGATTCGGACTTCGACAAACAGGTCAGGAAAATGCTGAAGCAAGAGAAAGCTTGACCAGGCACATATATGTAATACTATAAAATATTAAGCCTCAATATATCATATAATATAGAAATAGATGCTTTTTCATTTACTATATGATGTGTTGAAGTATTACTGTCCTCCTTTCTCAATTTGTTTTGTCATTATCCTTTTGACTTGTTCAAATGAAACGGGTGTATAGTTGTTGTTGTCAACTCCGACATCATATTGTGTCGGATAGAGGTACTGAAGCCGGGCAGCGTCAATTCCGGTATTGTTCTTTCTTGTGTGTACATGTCCGAACAGCTGCCATACATCTTTATATCCGCCGTCAAAGCATAGAAAAGGATAATGGTTCAAATATATTTTCTGCTTGCCGACCGTTATGTGCATTTGCATTGCCACATGCTCAAATCTGTCAATGTACCCCTGGCGTATATTTTTCAAATCGTGGTTGCCCATAATCAGATATATCCTGCCGTTCAATCTGTCAAGTATTCTAGTCCACTCAGCGGAGCCGCCAAGACAAAAATCTCCCAAATGAAAAACAATATCATCCTGACCGACTGTGTTATTCCAGTTGGATATGATAGTTTCATTCATCGTTTCCACATCCTTGAACGGCCTGTTGCAGAAGCGAATGATGTTCCCATGGTAAAAATGGGTGTCAGATGTAAAGAACACCTTGCTGCCGTCAAACTTAAAGTTCATTTCTTTTCAATTTATGCGCATCACTGCGCGTTAATAACTTAATTAATTGTCCATCAGACGAAATGACCTATAAACAAAATAGTTGGAAAGTATGGTAAGGGCTCTCCAACTATTCAGTTACTGGTTCGAAAAGTACAATAGTGTACTTTTATGTCCGTTGGAAAGTATTTACTGCTATACGAGGTTCAATGCGTGAGATATGAACACTCAATACCACGTCAGAGCGTTTATTGCTCTTGATGGAGGTCGTTATTGATAATATGTTCATTCTGTTTCTAAGCATTGATAATATTTGCTGTCTCAAAATCGATGCAAAATTAGCAAATAAAATTTATAATCGGATTATTTTGTCATCTTGTATTTTATTGCGATATTTGCATTACGATAAATTGGTAACGAGATAATAGGAATAGTATGAAACCTAATAATCCTTTCCTCATTTCTGGATATTACAGCCCGGAATTCTTTTGCGACAGAGAGCAGGAGACCAGAACTATTCTCGACGCGCTCCACAATGGACGCAATGTGACATTGATTGCTCCACGCCGAATGGGAAAGACCGGACTGATCCGTCATGCGTTTTACCGTCTGAAAGAGCAGCAGCCCGATATTGTCACCTTCTATTTGGATATCTACTCAACCCAGTCGTTGGGCGATTTTGTACGGTTGCTTGCCGCTGCGGTGTTGGGGAAGCTGGATTCCGCTCCGCAAAAAGCGTTGAGCCGTATAAGCCGGTTTGTGCGCAGTTGCCGGCCCGTGTTTACTTTTGACGAATTGACGGGTGTCCCCAAGGTGACGATTGATGTGGCTCCAGCCGAGGAAGAGAACACCTTGAAAGAGATATTCGAGTATCTGGGCTCATCGGATAAACGGTGCTATGTTGCCATAGACGAATTCCAGCAGATCGCAGAATATCAGGAAAAAGGGGTCGAAGCACTACTGCGTTCCCATATCCAGTTCCTGCCCAACGTGAACTTTATCTTTGCCGGCAGTAAGCAGCATCTGATGCAGGAGATGTTCACCTCGTCGAAAAGGCCGTTCTATCAAAGTACCCAACTGCTCACAATCGGACCGATACAGCAGGATGAATACGCAGGTTTCGCGACAGGGCATTTTGCCGCACATGGTGTGAAATTGCCTCAAGAGGTTTTCAATACGATATATGAAAAATACGAGGGACATACCTGGTATGTGCAGTGTCTCCTCAATCGCCTGTACGGGTACGACCGGGATGTGGACATGGAGCTGGTTTCATACGCCACAGAACAGATATTGGCCGAGTACAGCTACATATACGCAGACCTGCTGAAAGCATACACTTCCGGTCAGGTGCGCCTGCTGAAAGCTATCGCCAAGGAGGGCTGCGTCAAGGAGGTTCTGGCCGGAGACTTTATCAGCACCTACGGACTTCGGGCAGCAAGCAGCGTGAGTGCAGCAATGAAGAAGTTGCTGGAAAACGAGCTGGTCTATCAGACTGCCGACGGCTACATCATTTATAACCGCTTTATGGGGGAGTGGCTGCGGAGGCAGGGGGTTTAAAGGCAACTTACTTAAGTTTCGCAAGTGATTCGTGCAGTAGGTATACGAAGAAAATGGGGAACATGACAGATTGTTGGAGAATATTCGGTAATTTTGTTGAATTAAAGGTTTCTTTGCTATGGACAAACAGAGTATAATACAGTACAAAGGAGCATTTGATTCTATTGCTACCTATATTGAAAGTGACAATGGCCAGGAGCAGGTGGAGGTTTGGTTTGCCCGTGACTTGCAGAAGGTGCTTGGATATGCCAGATGGGAGAATTTCCTTACAGCAATCAATAGAGCGGTAGAATCTTGTAACAGTCAGAATATAAGTGTGGACGACCATTTTCGCGAGGTCACGAAAATGGTCAAACTTGGAAGTGGGTCCGAACGGGAAATCAAGGACTTTATGCTTACCCGATATGCGTGTTATCTGATTGCCCAAAATGGTGACCCGAAAAAGGAAGAGGTGGCATTTGCGCAGAGCTATTTTGCCGTTCAGACCAGAAAGGCAGAGCTGATTGAGGAACGCATCAATTATGTTGCGCGTCTGGAGTCACGCGATAGACTGAGAGCTTCGGAGAAGCAGTTGTCACAGAACATCTATGAAAGAGGTGTAGATGACAAGGGGTTTGGCAGAATCCGCTCAAAAGGAGATGCCGTTCTGTTTGGCGGGCACACGACTGAGGACATGAAAAGACGGCTGGGAGTTAAGGACAATCGTCCATTGGCAGACTTCCTCCCGACACTTACCATCGCAGCGAAGAACCTTGCTACGGAAATGACCAACTACAATGTGGAGAGCAATGATTTATATGGGGAAAACGCCATTACGAAAGAGCACATGCAGAACAATCAGAGCGTTCGGGATATGCTCGGGCAGCGCGGCATTCGTCCTGAAGAGTTGCCGCCTGCGGAGGATATAAAGAAACTGGAGCGCAGGGTAGCTTCCGAACACAAGAAAATCGAGAAGTCATCATCAAAATTGCCGAAAAAGAAATAAATCACCTTTCCAGATGTGTTGGGAACCCTTAAAAAGGGTAAACCAGATAAGAATCAATAAAATAAGGAGAAGAAAGAGTTGCAGAAGTCCCCAGAAAGAGTTATCTTTAGGCATAAAAACCTTGCAGAAAATGATAGGAAAATCCCCCGCCGCGACGAGCCGGAGCTGTTCCGCCCCTTGCTGTCCGACTTCACAGACATGAGCCACGAGCTGGTCCTTCTCTCGGAGAGGATAGACTGGTCATACTTCGAGCGTGAGTTCTCACCGCTCTACTCCCGTACCGGCAAGCCAGCGATGCCCGTGCGTCTGATGGTGGACTGTCTCCTACTGAAGCACATGTACAACCTTGGGGACGAGACCCTTGCGAGTGCCTGGGTGATGAACGCCTACATGCAGTACTTCTGCGGGGAGGCGTTCTTCCAGCACCGTTTTCCGTGCGACCCGAGCGACTTCGTCCATTTCCGTAGGCGCATCGGAGAGGGCGGCGTGGAGAAGATCTTCCGCCACAACGTGAGCCTTTTCGGGAAGCGCGCGAAGGAGAACCTCATGGTGTCAGACACAATGGTCCAGGGGAACAACACGGAGTTCCCGACGGACGCGGGCCAGTACAGAAAGGTGGTGGAAGGCTGCCGCCGGATAGCGTCCAAGGAGAATGTCGTTCAGCGCCAGAGCTATGTCCGTATGAGCCGTCAGCTTCTGCGGGACGGCTACAACGCCAGGAACCCCCGGCGCCGCAAGAAGGCGTCGTCGTCCCTCCGTAAGTTGCGCACCATAGCCGGCCGCGTTGTCCGCGAGCTGGAGCGCAACGGTGAACGCCTGGAGCTGTATAGGCGCGTTCCCGCGCAGCGCTGCAGCGACAAGGACAAGGTCCACAGCCTCCACAAGCCCTACACCTCGTGCATCGCCAAGGGCAAGGCCGCGGTTCCTTACGAGTTCGGGAACAAGGTGGGCATCGTGAGCACGGCGAAGGAGCAGATCATCGTAGCGGTAAAGGCGTTCCGCGGGAACCCGAACGACGGCAACACGATAGAGCCCCTGCTGGAGCTGATGGAGTCCTACGGCATAAAACTCCCTGAGAGGCTTGCCTATGACCGGGGATGCCGTGGCAAGAGAACAATAAAGGGAGTGCGGATACTGACTCCGGGCAGTCAGAGGAAGGGCGACACGGTTTCGGAGCGCAGGGCGGCCATAGAGCCTCTTATCGGGCTCCTCAGGCAGAAGGAGAACTACCTGTGTGGAAGTTCTTCTCCCACTGTCAACGCGATGCTGGCCGCCGCGGCGTGGAACCTCAAGAAACTGATGAGGGAACTCGTCGACAGGCACCGCAGGGCTCTATTATGCCTTTGGAGACTTGTCTTCGAAAAGGGCTTGCACAACCGTATCACTGTTGCTGGCTTGGTAAAATGCGCTTCGTAAGGAGCGACTAATTAAATGTATCAAATGTTAAATTATTATCATGAATCTATTTGAAATGTTTGTGTCTTTTTTGGGTGGTAGCTTAACTACAGGTGTTGTTACGGCTTTAATCCAGAGAAACTATCAGAAAAAGAATGAGCAGAGAGAAATATATAAAAGTCTGAGAAACAGATTGTGCCATTATAAGGATGATATTGGGGATATGTTAATTTCTTTCTATAAGGATACTTATTTACAATGCAATTTGATAGATAAAAGAACTAATGAAATTAATAGAAAAGTTAATGACACCAGCCATCAAATTCATATTTTGAGTACACAAGAAGAATGTACATCATGTGAGAATCGAAATTCTGATAAATGTAATTTTCTTGCTAGTCATATTTGTGTGATAGATAAAAAGATTGAATCTATACAAAAAGAATGTAATGTGATAAAGCAAGATTTAGACAATTTTGAAAATGATTACTGGCAATCAAATGAGACGATTTATAATATAGTTAGTAAATATAAGAGTCTATCAAATGATTTGGGATTAATGAAGAACAAATCTATATCTTTGATCAAAATGATAGGAGAAATTGATAAATATACGTTGCAATTGATATCAGTAATACAACAAAACAAAATTAATGGTAAAGACATAGTAAATCATTGCATTAAACTAACCGAACAAATAAGTAAAGCTATTATGCAACTGGATAAAGATAATAATTGAAAATATAGGAATATGGTAAGCGACCGGTGAAGTGCGTATAGCGAATTTATACCAGGCGAGGTATCTTCGCGCAAAAAAAAGATGCTTACACGAGAAGAAATCGCAGAGATAGTTCAATACTGCAAGGAGAAAGGAGTCTCATACAAGAGCCGTCTGAAAGAAATCGGGATAGCCGAGTGGCGGTTCTATGAGAGCAAACGCAGATACGCCGAGGCTCAGGCCAGCGAGCGGGAATCAGGGGAGTTCCTCCAGCTGGTGCGAGGGAATGACAGCTTTCCGGAACCGGTGCTGACAGGCAGGAAAACAGGCAGAGGCAGGAGGTCTGGACAAGAGTCCATACCGATGAGCATAGAGATGCGCACGCAGACAGGGGCGGTATTGCGGATCCGGGGCAACCTGGACGCGGCGATGATACAGGCAATAATCCAGGCGTCGTCGAGCCATGTTTAGCCTGAATGACAGCATGCGGTACCTGCTTTACAACAAGCCGACCGACATGCGCAAGAGTTACCATACCCTGTGCGGGCTTGTGACCAACGAGCTGGGATGTGACCCGTGCAACGGAGATGTCTATATCTTCATTAACAAGGCCAGGAACAGGATCAAGCTCCTGCATTGGGAGCCGGGCGGTCTGGTCCTGTACTGCAAGCTTCTAGAATCCGGGACCTTCGGCAAGCCCTCCGGTCTGGCGAAGGATGCCGTCAGCGGGAGGATAGAATGGAGCGAGCTGGTCATGGTAGTAGAGGGCATAATCGAACAGCCGGACAGCCGCAGACAGCGACTTGAGAATCTGAAGAAACTACGTAGATAAGTTCTCAAAAAGTGAAAGAAAAAGTGCCCCGGACTTGCGTATATGGCACTTTTTTCGTACCTTTAAGCATTGAAAACAGAGGATGGGACAAGCAGTCATGACAGTCGAGGAACAGCTGGCGGCAGCACTTGCGGAGGTGGAGAGTCTCCGTACGGCCATCGCTGAAAAGGACTGCATAATCCGGGACCTCCAGAACAGGCTTCTGTGGCTCCGCAAGAAAGTCTTCGGCCAGATGAGCGGGAAGGTCCTTCCTTCCGATCCCGCCCAGCTGTCACTGTTCGATGAGAAACATCTCACCGGCGAGGAACGTGCGCGGCTTGACAGGGAGGCCGAAGAAGCGGAAAAGACAATCACAAAGACAATAACTGTAAAAGCCAGGCCTTCCCGCAGGCCTCTTGACACCACCGGCCTTCCGGAGAAGGTCTTCCATATCTATCCGGACGGGGTTCTCGACGGAGACGGCAACCTCAAGGCTGAATATGTGGAGATAGGTACGGACGAGTCCTCCCGTCTCGAGAAGAGGCCGGCGGAGGTGTACATCCACAAGGATGTCTTCCACAAGGTCATCCTCAAGTCGGACATCGGGACAAAGCATCCTGAAGACAGGGAGATACTCTCACCGGAACGTCCTCCCGCACCGGTAGCCAGATGTATGGCAGGTGCATCCGTCCTGTCCGACATCATAGTTGGGAAGTTCGTCTACCACCTTCCGTTCTACCGCCAGATACAGCAATACAGGGAGTGCGGGATAACGATAAGCGACTCCACGATGGGAGGATGGTATGAGGCGGCGGTGGAGAAGCTCAAGCTTCTGTACGACATCCTGCGGCGCCAGATACTCTCAAGCGAATACGTCCAGGTCGACGAGAGCGTGATACCGGTAATCGACAACGAGAAGCATAAGGCCAGAAAGGGTTACGAGTGGTGCGTCAGGGACGGAATCACAGGGGATGTCATGTTCTGGTATGACAGGGGCAGCCGTGGGCATCACGTCGCCCGTGAAATCCTGGGCGGATACCGGGGAAACGTACAATGCGACGGCTATGAGGCATATGACCAGTTTGAAAGGATGCCCGGGATAACCGTGCACGGCTGCTGGGCGCATGTCCGGAGAAAGTTCGTTGACTCGCTGAAGGAGAACGAACGGCTTGCCATGGAGGGCATACTCTTCATAAGGAAGCTGTACAAGGTGGAGAGCGATGCGGACGACAAAGGCCTGAGCGCGGAAGAGCGCATGGAGCAACGCTGTAAGATATCCTATCCTACAATCCTGATGTTCGAGAAGTGGATCGAGGAAACTTATGCGAAGGTCCTGCCCAAGAGCAGGCTCGGAGAGGCCCTTGCCTATGCCTACAGTCTTCTTCCCCGTCTGTCGCGCTACGTGAACGACGGCAGGATCAACATCGACAACAACCTCATCGAGAATGCCATCAGGCCGCTTGCTCTCGGCAGGAAGAACTATCTCTTCTGCGGCAACGACGCCTCCGCATATCGGGCAGCCATCGTATACTCCCTCATAGGCACCTGCAGGGCTGCAGGGGTCGACCCGAGTACATGGATGGAGGATGTGCTCAGCAAACTGCCTTACTGGCAGCGCGACGGCAAGGACCTCGCGGGACTCCTGCCCAGAGCCTGGGCAAAGGAAAACCAAATCACTCCCAAGTAGTACAAACCAGGTCCGACTTGAGCCAACTTTATACAACTTGGAACTAGTAGGACCCAATAGTAATATTCTCTGTTCAAATCAATACGGTATTTACCGGATGCTTACACTTTTTATAGGTGAGCGAGCATCTTTTTGACCTTTTTAGGCTGGAATTACTGGCCGACCTTGCTCCGGAATACCTAGTCAGAATCAGAACGTAAAGAATTTAGTTCTGTGATAGATGACACCATAGCACAATACTCCGAGGGACTTCCGTTGATGATAAGTATTCTGGAAGACACAAAAGAACAACATGATGAATATCACGAAATAGACCGAACCGTGGTAGTGTTTCAAACAGTGTGTCCGGAGTAAGCCTGTAGGATAATAGATAATAGGTGTTATTTGCTAGAAAAATGTTATTTTGTCATTGTAGAATTAGATTAAAACGAGGAGATTAGCCTATTGATTCTCATATCTCAAAGCAACCGTTCTAGTAATAAATCTGCGAAGTATGGTCTTGGATTGTTCCCGGTGGGTTCCGGTATTATTCTTTTGTTTTAGACTCTTGTCATTTTGGGAGGTATAACCAGAACTCTGCAGGCAGGTACACATTAGGTAAGTCAACCGCTTGAGCAAAGAGAGGGGCAATCTGGTTCGGATGGAACTTGGCAACTCCACATCCGACCTTAGTAACAAGAAATCGTAACTCAGGATGCTCAGAGGCATACTTAATAAAGGTATCCACATAAGAGGCAACTACTTCTATTCCTCCGTGCATTGTCGGAATGGCGTAGCACTTACCAGTAGGTCCCGATCCAACGCCCCATTCGGCACCGAACTTCTGATACGCCTGACGAGCAGCACCACCGACATGTTTCCCTCCAATGTTGGAGCCAAATACAAACACTTCGTTATCAGCAAGCATCTCTATGCGGTCTGATGAAACACGAATCTTACTCTTGTCGAGATAATGTACGTTATCGGAGGGCGGAGGAGTCTGTTCTCTGGGTACAGATTCTGGAACAGCTGAAGCGGGAACATCAAACGGAAGAGACTCTGCGGATAGTCCCTCGACATCAACTTGAGGCTTATCACTCATAACCTGGTCGCAATAGTCCAGGTCTTTCCACTCATCTAATAGATTCAACTTGTCGACAAGATTGATAATCTCTACGTTGGACAGGTCAGTATGCGGTTCTGTTATGTCTGCTAATTTCTGTAGAAAATGGTCGTTGTCCGTAATATGGAGCCAGCTCTTTACTCTGCCGGATAACTGATTGTTGCACTTTATCGGCTGATTGAATACAATCAGAGCAGGAATATTCCGAAGAACCCTTTCAGATAAGATCATTCCATCAGACAGTCCCAGCTTGAGGTTAACATGGTTTACCTTTGCCTGTTGGTACGGATTCTTTCTTGAACCACCCTTCACGATGGTACCGTCTGCAAGCGTCCAACAGCCGTTCTCGACAGCCGTTACTTCACCTCCGTAATTCTTGAATTCAACGGAAATAACTGCGTTATCCTCAAATAA
>ERZ780043.212-NODE-212-length-11682-cov-8.09899_pt1 | contig 11682 bp, 8 predicted proteins | sample MGYA00511850_ERZ780043 | MGnify/ENA primary metagenome ERZ780043 (study PRJEB29588, sample SAMEA2161608) | human gut metagenome | biome: human gut; feature: human-associated habitat; material: faeces | place: Denmark | collected 2008/2010 ... | reverse complement strand
GGTTTTTTGATATTTAGCTAATTGATTTTTCGCGTCTATACCAGGTTCCTTTGCTGACAGTACAAACTCCGTCTTTCAACTAAATTGCGGAAGAACCACCTAAATCGGGAAAGTACAGATGAGGCCTTTGTATGCACCGAATATACAGGGGTGTACCATTGGTGCAGGAAAGTACAAGACGTCTGGTTTTGGTTAGGGGAAGAAAACAGTGGCCGAAAAGTGGGTGACATTCCTGATTCACGTTCATCAACCTTGGGCGTGACGTTGTCGGTTCAGATTCAAATAACTATTATTCTGGGTGAAAAAGGAGTGGTTAGACCCCCGGAGAGACATCCCAGATTGGATTCGGGTGAGAAAAGCCACTTTTTTCACCCGATGCATAAGCCAGGGATCTTCCGCCACACCTTGTCATATTATATGACTACGATGGAGATTAGGTCCTTTACATACAGATTCTTATGCAGGAATATCAATAACTCACAATTGTTTAAATATCAGTGTTACAAGAGAAATGTTGGCCAACTCCTATATGGTTTCCAAAACAAATGTTAGTCAACTCCTATTATAGTACCCTAAATTAATGCGCAACTAGTAGAAATCACGGAATTTTTATGTAAGTTTGGCTTTATAAAAAGGCATTCGCTTATGCTTGATACTGTTATCACTCTCATCATCCCGTTCTTCTGTGCCTCATTGGCGTTGTGGGGAAGCGTTTTTTATGAAAAGGAAGGTTGGCGCGAGGCTGGCCGCCTCCGCCGGACTGGCGCTGTCCGTGGATAAGGTGATGCCGACGGTGAGGGAGATGTGCTCACGGGAGATGCTGGACGAAAGTATTCTCAAATATTCATTGGCCTTGGCCTACACAGGAATATTGTCCCTTATGGTAGCCGCGTCATTCTATATGGTGGTGATCGACGGCCTTATGGGTAATACGGGCGGTTGGTTGCCGGCGGCCGGGTGCGTCCTGACTGGCTTGTTGCTTGCCACCCCGACACTGAGCCTTGGCATTTTCGTCATAAAGAATTTCTGGTGGCTCGCCCTTGCGGTTCTTGCAGTCCTTGCAGTCCTTGCCGTGATTGGCGCCATTGTCGGCGGAGTCTCTTCAGGCGGCGTCAGCGCATCCTCGCAAGGCGATGTCTTTGTGGACCGATATGGCAATGAATATATCAGCACCTCCGCCCAGTTCCGCATCTATGGCGACGAGACCCGGAACACCAGCAAGAAATACCACATAAAAGGCCAGAGCGGCACCTTCTACCGCAAAATCAAATGAGTTTCACCGTGCAATTTGCAAACCGAATTATGACTTAGTTGTTTTTAAACTGTTTTGTTTTTGATTGTGGTCGGAAGTTTAGACCAGAATATAGCCTTCTTGTTCATAACAACGGTGGTATCTCATTATCATATCGAACAACGGCTTGATACGAGAATCAGCTATATTCAAAGATTTGAACTTATTATACTGCTTGTTGAATAACGATTCATTGCCGTGCTTTATTCTGTCTTCGATGTCGTCCGGAATAAGCATAGAAGCTCTGTCTCCTAATCTGGAATAAAACTCTGTCTGGTAGATGTTAATGCCAGCAAGATCAAAATCTCCGAAATGAATATATCTGTTGGGTATTCGTTCCAACCATTCATAGAGTGCGGAGTTCTGTGGATATCTGCATACGAAGATGTACTTTCCTCTTGAGAATAAGTTCGTTAGCTCCGAAAGACTATTGAAATTCTCTAAGTTCTCGATTCCTACGACAATTACATCTTCTGGAATGCTTAAGGTTTCAGGATGATAGATGAAAAATGACATCCCGCTATGTGGGGTAAGCGAGATTGTCTGCCTATCAATGATTACCTCCACCGGTTCGATACAATTGACCAAGAAACCACGCAGAGTGTTAACCTTTAATGTTTTTGAGTCACCTGTTTTATTTACCAACGCTTGTCTGGTAAGATTATCGGAACGCAATTCCATCCATTCGTCGATGGGGACACCGCAAGTGAACAGATCCCTGATGAGTTGATCACATAGCTCCGGATTCTGAACACGGATCTTCTTACGGATTCCGTTTGTGCTGATGGAGATGACATTCTCGTCCAGAAGCGGTCTTGTAATCCATTCAGGAAGCGCTGTCCAAGATAAAGTCTCCCCGGATAGAATTCTTTTGAGCCTCTGCGCTTGTGAGGTTGTAAGTCTGTTCTCTGACATAACAATCAGTCTAAATGGCTTATGAGAGGGATTACACGCGTCCTGCTATCATTGTCTTTTTCAAGTAGGTAGGTGTACTTGTAGTCCTCCGCGTTGAAAGTTGTCGGAGAACTGTTTACCAGTAGGATATTCCTTTTGTTGGCGAACATTAGTATTCCTTTGACATTGTTAGGATGCAGTTTGCCGATCTCATCCATCATACAATGGATCCTGAAATCTCCAAACTTGCGGGAAGCCCTTTCCTTGAATACATTGATAAGCATAATGTTGATCATAGCTTTGACAAGAATGTCCGTTCCGTCAGAGCCGACATTGGATATTTTCTCCACCCACCCTGTGTCATTGTCGTTTTCTACAATTCTGAATTCAAGTTTGAACGAATCCGAGAGGTCAAGAGTCTTGGTCGATGGCTCGTTCTGTAGCGCTTTCATAAAGCGCATCAGATAATCCACCGCTTTTGTGTTGACTTCGGAGCGGTCTCCTTGGGAAAACAAGTCTATCTCGCCCATATTGTATTGGTTCTCCTCGTTGAACTCCTTAATTGTCAACAAAAGTTGGACAAGGCGGTTTTCGCTTGCCAATTGCCTCAATGAGATATTCTTGATGGCTCCGACAAAATTGTCTTTGCAGAAATCATCGTTTATCTCATTGATAACCTTGTTTATCTCGCTTCTGTTTTGCGTCAGGTCGGAAGTCTCTTTTGCAATGCGTCGAATAATGTCAGTATAACGTTCGCTGATGCGTTTTTGGAACTCTTGAAGCATATCATTGGATATGAATGAGTCCAAATCTGACGCAAAGTCCATATATTCTTGATCGGTAACCATCCCTGTCTTGAAGTTGAAAAGGTTTCGGGGTGAGAATCCATCTTTAAACACAGTTACAGCGCTTTTGAACGCTTTCATATCGTTTTCTCTTGAAATGATTCTCGACCTCAAATCATTTGTGATCTCACGGCAAGACTTGCCGGAGATTTGCTTTTCTCTGTCCGTCTGTTCCGAATGAGGATTTAGCATAGGATCATCGAGAAAGTTGTTCGCCTCAAGAACGTTATCACTGATTGTTTTCAGTCGTTCTTTTTCATCACTGATTTCTTTCAGGAGCCTTTCCCTTTCCGTTTCCAATCTATCCTTGCGCAATCGGAATCTCTCGTCAAGATTCTTTACTTTAGCTTCGACTTCCTTCCTCTCATTGCAGAAACCTTCCTCGTTGTCAAAAAGTTCGCGTTTGTCTTTTTCGTAATCAGAGACATCGGACCGGTGACTCTTGATAAAAGAAAACTCATTGTCAATCTCACGGATCATAGTTTCATACCGTTTCATAGAATCTACATCCGCGCCGGCGTTCTTCAATTCGAGTAGTCTTTCTTTGTTGTTCTGATCCAATGCAATGTCAAGGTCACTGTTTAACTGCTTCAGCCTCATCTTAATGTCATTCTCTTTTTCTTTGAAATCTAATTCTATGACGGACAGTTTTGCATCAGTCGCCTTTTTTGCTGTGGCGATCTTCTTGTTCAGCACCTCTTTACATTGTGCAAGAGCCGCTTTCGCAAGTTCAAGCCTATTATTAAAGTCTCCGATTCTATTCTCTACGGCATTTAACTCTTTGTCTTTCTTATCTTTTCCAGCCTTCTTCAGATCATTGATCTCGACATTCAACTTCTTGATGGCTTCATTACTTTCATAGCAACGCAAGCCGACTTCCTGAATCCTGACATCAAGGGCCTTTGCTTTCCGGTTGACTTTGTTGACAATTGCGTTTTTCTCTGCCTCACGTTCATTTATCGCATTATCAAGAGCTTTGTCTATTTCCTGTTTCCTCTGTTTAGCCTCGTTCAGTCTGCCTTTCAGAATCTCAGGAGTTAGAATTTCCCTCTCAACATTGGCAAGATCCAAAGTTATTCCGAATATATTCTCTGAATATTCCACTCTTTCAGGGGACAATGATTTGCTGTAAAGGATATTCCGCTCGTCTATCACCTTTCCGATATTCTCCTCCCAGCCAGAAACATTTTCGGACAGCCATTCGCATAGGGAGCCTTTGTAACCATCAAGAACACTGTTGATTTCGTCAATGTTTTTCTTTGTCACTGCGGATTTGCCGGTAAGTTCTGAGATGAGTGCATTGTATTTCATTTCGCACTCTTTCATCAACATTTCTCCCTCCCGTATGATGGATTCTTTTTCTCTATGCAAAGATTTTTTCTCAGCATCAGATTCTATGATGACCTTGTCAAGTGTCTTTATCTCAGTTTCTTTATCGCTGATTTCCCTTTCGTAATACTTGGTTCTGGCAATACGCTCCCTACGAACTCTTTCCGCTGTCAGTTGTTCCGTTATCCCGGAGACAGACTCTTCCGAGACTTTGATCTCTTCCGCCGACAGGGACCTTATGTTGTCCTCTGTTTTCCTGCCATCGGCGATGATTCGCTCTTTTTCTTCGGCTTTGTATGCTCTGGCATCGGATAGTTCTGCGTTCAGAATATTCTTTTTTTCGATCGTGGCAGAACGAAGAGAATCTTCGATATGCTTGTATTTCAGTGAAATGTCCTTGCTGCCGGATGTGAGTTCCCTGAGGATGGCTTCAGTGTTGACTTTCTCAGAGATCAATGAATCTTCCTGCTTGACACGGCTGATGATCTCGGATATCCGCATATCTTCGTATTTGCGCTTCCGCTTTCTGCTTTCGTTGATCTTGTCGCCAAGAATATTGATGGACTTTTTCAAAGAGTCCAACTCTTTGTTGTATTTTCCGGTCTCTTCGGAAATGAGCCGCTCCGCACGTTGAAGTTCCGATGAGGTCTCTTCGATGCGTCTTTCTATCTCCGGCTTGCTTTCAAGGCATTGCCTTAGCGCATAATTCAATTCCTCACGAAGCTCACGGATATGCTTCCGTGAGTATAGGATAGCGTTGTATTTCCTCAAGACATCTCCAGCCTGAATTGTTTTTCTGTTCGTGCCGTTAGCCTCTTTCTTGAGCCAGAGGTAGATGTCATTGTACTCATTCTCAAAATCACGAATCTGATTTCTGAAATAATCAAGGTCAATGCTTATGTTATCGTCTGTCATTGACTTGATGATTGTGTCCTTTATGAAATCGGCGTCCAGCTTGGTGTTAAGAAACACGTTTTGGATGGTTCGTGGAATATTTTGATATTTGGAACTTTCGACAATGGTATATTTCCGGAAATCAACCAATTCCGGTCGCCTGTTGTTGCCATAGATGATATCGCGGAACAGTTCGAATGTGGTCACTTTCCTTGACGGTTGGGTTCCGCTTGACTCACTGATTCGATGTCTGATTTCAGCCCAATCTTCATAGACTTTGTTGCCAAGACCGATGAACCAATTTCTGTCGTATGGGGCATCAACGAATCTGTAGCAGATACGTCCCATTGATTTAGAGACGATTATGCAATAGACCCCGTTTTCTCGTTCCACTTCGTAGATTATGTGTGAGTTGGAAAACGGAAAATAGAAAGCATCGAAATTCTTTTTCTCTTTGGGAATTCCTAGATGGATAGGGGAGGCGTTGTAAAAGAATAGGATAGCGCGTAGGATCGTGCTTTTCCCTACGCCTTGGGTCCCTATGAAATGCACATTGCCGTCAAGTCTTGTCTCGGAATACGGAATATTCGCGCTGTTTATGAATATGATTTTACTTAGATTCCTCATTGTCAGCCTCCTCCGTTATGTCAATCTTTTGAACTATTTCCTCAATATAGCCGAATGAATTCAGCACTTTGTAGCGCCCCTCGATCTCATTCTCGATTTCAATGAATCCTTCGCGCATAAGGTCGTTGATGAGAGCGTCTATCTTGTCCTCATTGCTGCTCTTCCCTGAAAACATTTTGGAAATCAGATTCTTCAGTTCCACATTACACGAAAATTGGACGAGGATGTCGGCTTTCGTGAATGTGAACCCAGAACCAAACAGGTAATTGAATGACTTTAGAAACGAGAGGTTGTCAATCCATTTCATCAATGACTTTATCTTGGATTCAAGATCCACCTTGGACATAGGTCTGGTGAAAAACCAGTATCCGTTTCCTCCTTCAAGCGAATATCCAATCTGGATGAAGAAGTCGTAGTATTCCTGAAAGTTGTCTTCAATATCATCGAACCAATGCTGCTGGGTCTTGTCCAGACTGTTGGCTGAGATGAATTTCCCTTTTGAGAGAGTCTCGAATATTTCTATGGTGTATCTCATCTTTTCTGTTACCTAACATTAACGATTGGATATTCAATGCCTCCGGATCTTTCATATTCATCGGTGAAGTTGAGGCTGTCTGAGAATATTGAAGCGATCTGACAGAATAGTATTATTCTTGTGTCGTCAGAAACCGGTGTATGATATTCATAATTCCAAACGAACTTGAACAAGTTGTGTCCCGTAGCGGCGAAGGCATTGAATATTCCTTTAAGATTAAAGGAATCATTGATTCTTGGCTCGTCCATCAAGTATGATTCAGGGATGTCGCCAGCCATTCTCCCACGAGTGGAATGCCTGTTCCCAATCTCTTTTACAACCTTCAGTATGACTTCTTGAACATCGTCGTCATTTTGCATCCTCTCCAGAGAGAGCCTGCGGTTCAAGGTCCTTATTTCTGGCTCGAATATCACAGGATTCATTTCGGATGCTATCTGCCGGATGTTTGTCACGTCCTCAAGAATGAGTTGGTCCTTAAGGTACCTGAGGCGACGGGCTTTCTCCAGAAGCTTATTCTGGTATTCGATCAAATTCAGGTAAGTGATGATCTGTCGCTCAATCTCAATCAGATTATGGTAAGAGTCTTTCATCTGGAGACGCGCATCATTGACAACGCTTCTCATCTGGTTGTCCAGAGCGACTGTAAAGAAAGCGTTTTCCTCATCTATGACCCGCTCGGCACTGTCAATCAGCGAGGATATTCCTTTACGTTTGTCATCCAGATTCTCAAGCTTCTTCTTTTTGATTTTGTAGTCAGGTTCATTCTTGTACGTTCTGTCAATATTCCTTTTTACATCGATGACGTTCTTCTCTGTCGCCAGAGCGATTCTTTTTAACGCTCTTCTGACCTCATTGGAATATTTATACTTATCCTTTTCGCTTCCAGAACTCATCCAATATCCGATGTTTTCCTTGAGGTGGGTGATGTAGTCCTGAACGCTTGAGACATTAATCTCTTCATTGATTTGAAGAACCTCTTCGAAGAATTGTACATAGATGTCCTCCATCTCCAGAAAGTCTCCGCTTTCACGGATAACCTCATTCTCGATCAGATATTTAATACGCTCTTCCTTGTAGTCGGTTAACTCCAAGGCGTAATCATATCTGAAAGAAAGCGCGTTACGCTTGGCGAATAATTCATTCAGCAGTTTTTTCTCCCTGTCAAGACAACGTGTCAGTTCATCTATGTTATGAAAAGTACTCATTACCAGTAATCATCGTTCTTCAAATATAATGAAAAAACCAGGCAATTATATACGAGTTGATGACAAAATATTGTAATTTATTAATTTTCAACATATTGCCTAGTTGGCGGCGAGTCTCTTATAATTGCCTTAAAATTTACCCCACATTCTCTAAAAGCGGGAATATGACTGAAAGACGCTCGTGAAGAGATCATTATCCCCCTAAAAGCGTGGTTTACACAAATAGATGCCTGTGAAGGTGCATTATTAGTTCATTTAACTGACAATACACTTCATCTCTCATAGGAACATATAATAGAAATTATATACCTGTTGACTATCGTTCTTCATATCGTACCAACGTCTGGACGGTTGCGAGCAGCAGATAACTGTGTTTATTAATGACATATAATAGCCAGACCTAATATAGTGCGGTTCTGAGGTTCCACTGACTATTCCACAATATGCCCATAACCCTCAGGTGCGCTTGGTTTATCGCACCAGGAAGAGTTGGATCTCGTGGGACAAAAACGTACGGCGAAAGGCTTATACACGTGTATAATGGCCTAATATTTTTGATTCACGTTCACCAACCTTCGCGTGTGGCAAAGTTGGTTTAGACGCGAAGGGTTATTATTCCGGGTGAAAAAAGGCGCGTTTGACACCCGAAAAGTCATTACGGATTATCATTGGGTGAAAAAAGTGGCTTTTTTCACCCAATGCATAACCCCCGAGCTCCTCCGCCACCTTTTGTCTTAGTAGTGTATGACCACAATGGAGATTAAGTCCTTTACATACAAATTATAGCACAGGAATGTCAATGGTTTGTAATTGTTTTAATATCAGTACTATAAGGCAAAAAGATAGTCTGCCTCTATATAGATTCATTTTATTTTCAGGCGATAAATGACCTCCTGCAACCTATTTAAGAATATGGCCGCGTGCGCTCCGTCCATTTGGGTGTGGTGGAACTGGAACGAGACGGTCAGAGTCTTTCTGAACCAGTGGCTTCTGTACTTTCCCCAGATGAGGAACGGGTTGTTGAATATGCCGCTGTACATTCCGACGGCTCCATCGATCTCATACTTCGCCAACGCTGACGTTCCGATGACCATACTGTCCGTCAGGTCGTGATTTTCGCAGCTTTCGGCCACTTGCCTGATGAGTTTCAGATAATTGTCGTTGAAGGTGCGCATGTCGTCACTGAAAGGCACATCGCACGAGCTGACCTCTCCGTTTTTGTTCGCGACAATGGTGTTCACCGCCAGACTGTCATATTCAATCAGCTTTTCTCCGACCGGCAGCATGTAAAATTCCTTCACTCCGCTTGCCGCCCTGCCGATGCAGTAGCACATCAACATATTGAATTTTAGTCCTGTCCTTCTGCTGATTCTTGTCAGTCGTGTGACATCGATTGTCTTGAAAAACGTCACCATCGGCATCGGAGCCCTCATCCAGAACTCAAATGCGTAGGCTCTGGTAGTCTCTTTGGGATTCACTTCTTTCATACTTCTTTATTTTTTTATGCTATGTGCATCGAAACCGGAATCTCGCACACTGGGCGGCAGTGCCGCTTTGAGGAATGTGACTCTTGAAATAGCGTGGGTATGCTGATTCCGAAATTTACCGTAAAGGTAGTGAATATTCCGTTATCGGATATTGCCAATCTGAAATGTAATCCTTAAATTGAACCCGCAAATTAAAGTTTCGAGATGAAAAGAATAATCGGGCTGTCGCTTTTGCTGGTGAGTATTGCAGCAGGATGTAAGCGTGAAACTAATGTCGTTGAATATCCGGCGGTGGATTTCTATACCACGGAGACGCTGGACGTCAATAGGATAGAGCTTACTGACTCGACCACCGTGCTGCATTTCAGCGCCGTGTATATTCCTAAGTTCTGGATTCGTCTGGACAAAGGGACGCACATCGTTGCTGATGGTCGGAAAATTCCGTGCATCGGCATCGACGAGACCTCACTCTAGGACGACCTGTTCACGTTCCTGACGAACAAGGACGGCCATTGCCGTCAGGGCTCGCTGATAGCAGCCGTGCGAGGCACAAAGGCGGAGGATGTGCTGACAATCCCGCTCCAAATACCCGAGAAAGAGCGATTGAGGGTTAAGGAGGTGACAGCCGATCTTTCCGACACTATGGCGGTCATTGCGCATACGGCCTTCCCCAATGCGATTCTGACATTGGACTGCTTCCACATCATGAAGCGCTGCATTGACGGCGTGGAAGAGATACGTCTCCGTTACAGACGCGAGGCGCAGGCGGAACAACGCCGGCTTGAACTCGAACACCGCAGACGTCTCAAGCGATATGCCGCACGACGCAGATGTTACCGCAAGAAGCACCCGAAGAACTACAAGGGCAAGACTCGTGGCCGCAAGCCATTGCGGAAGAACGAGAGGTTCAGACCGCCCGCGCTGAGCAATGGCGACACGCGCAACGAACTTCTCAAAAGAAGCAGATATGCCCTCACCCAAACACCAGACAAATGGAGCGAACGGCAGAACGCACGAATGAACACCCTGTTTCAACTCTATCCTAAACTCAAAGAGGCCTACGACATCACGAACCGGCTCAGGGCCATCTTCCGGAGTCCCACTTTGGATAGGGAAACGGCAAAAGTCAAGTTCAGGGAATGGTATAAGGATGTGAGCAAATGCTCCCTCCGTGAAATGAAGGCGGCAAGGGATGCGGTGAGAGCACGGGAGGATGAAATCCTGAACCACTTCATCGACCACTCCACCAATGCGGGAGCGGAATCCTTCAACTCAAAAATAAAAGGCTTCCGGGCTCAGCTTAGAGGAGTGTCTGACCTGCCCTTCTTCATGTTCAGGCTATGCACAATCTTCGGATAGGACTCACACGGAAGTTTGCAGGTGAGCCGTTTAATTGGCTTAATTAATTGTAATCAATTAATATTGTGGAGATGGGCGGAGTCGAACCGCCGTCCAAACAACGCGCCAAGAGGCTTTCTACACGTTTAGTCGTCCTTTGGTTGTCGGCCGCGGCCTGCCGGAAGACGGGCTAACCGAAGCTTATCCTTTGAGGCTTGGCCGGATTTAAAGGAGTCCTCCGGTGCGTCCTTCTTGAATGATACCCCGAACTCGGAACAGAGAAGGCGTAAAGTCCGCGGGATACTCGTCGGAACCGCATCCTAGGCGGCTCGGATTAAGCTAATGCGACTTGGTCGATTAGGCAGCGAGTGCGTAGTTGTTATCAGCAACTAAATTTTTGGAGATCCAGTTTGGCGGGCCGGCCCTCCAGGAGCCCGACGTGCTTACCGCCCGGAATCATTGCTGTCAAAACCAGAACATCCCCAAGCGATTTGTGACAAAGATACGATGAATATTCCAGATTTGTTTCAAATCATAAAGAAAATTTGATGTGGGAGGTAACTTTTTGATAATCTGAAAAATAAGCTGTTGCCTTTGGGAGAATTGGACTGAAGGTTGTTAACTATATCTTTGCTAATCAGGGCGTTGCGCGCCATTGGCTGATTCTGAGTTGGTGCCGCATAATGTAGTCATAATCAAATAATATCATTGTTACCTATAGTGGAAAACGACTGATGGATAATGGCTTATGTGCTGAGCTGCAAAAGATTATCCTCCACGGCTCCCGATAGCGATGACAGGCGGCATCCCAAATAGCCTTTCCAACATTTGAAAGTGGGCTCATTGTTAAAAAATGATAGGCAAAGCTTTAAGAATATTCCTTAAGGATTGTTAACTTTGCAGGCTATGGCAAAGAACACGATTGAGAAAGCGATATACAACCGTACAGAACTGCTTTTGGGCGATGATGTTATGGAGGCTCTGGCGGCTGTCAGGGTGATCATATTCGGAGTCGGGGGAGTCGGGAGCTGGTGTGCGGAGGGACTGGTGCGCAGCGGGATCACGAAACTGACGATCGTGGACTCGGACAGGATCTGCATCACTAATGTGAACCGGCAGCTTATGGCGACGACTAAAACAGTTGGCCAGGTGAAGGTGGACGCGCTCAAGGCTCATCTTCTGGAGATCAACCCTAAGGCTGAGGTCACGGCGGGGCCGCAGATCTACTGCGGGGGGG
>ERZ780043.199-NODE-199-length-12269-cov-16.4049_pt1 | contig 12269 bp, 11 predicted proteins | sample MGYA00511850_ERZ780043 | MGnify/ENA primary metagenome ERZ780043 (study PRJEB29588, sample SAMEA2161608) | human gut metagenome | biome: human gut; feature: human-associated habitat; material: faeces | place: Denmark | collected 2008/2010 ... | reverse complement strand
ATAGATTGTCAGTTCAGAGGTTCGAATTTTAAAGGAGGATATCTTTAACGCTTACGTTTCTTCCAAAGTTTGCTGTAGTTAACTGACATTTTAAGCCTTTATTTCTATTTGTTTCTTATCATATTCATATACGTCTTTCAATTTTTTTGAAATTCTCAAGCTTAATTTGCAGTTATAAACTATTTTTATATGAAAAGTAAAAAGAAAACTAAGAGAGAAATGTACGTAAAAGATTAATTCAATCGAAAAGCAGAAAAATCAAATACTTTTATATTTTCATTACACTAAGCATCTTTTTAAGCATTTCCTGTACATCGACAACATAGTTCAAGCATTCTTGCGCTTTAATTAGCGTCAACGCTTTTTTGTGAGCTGAGGGATTCCTATAGTCCTTTCGCACTTTTTCTATAAATTCACAATCCAGCAAGAGTTCGTTTTCAATCTTATCTGTTTCAATGCGAGAGGAATCAAATAGACATTCTCTTGAATATGATAGGAATTCATCTTTTTCTGGTGAAGAAACCCATTTAAGTGGTGTTTGTCCCTGTCATATTCCACGCCAAGAAGATGGATAACTTCCCCTAATGTAAAATGTTCTTCATCTATGATTTCCATTTTTTTCTTTTGCTTATTCCATTTTTGTAATGACTTTGGAAAATCGGATTCTTTTTTATACTTTGAACTCAGATAGCACTTATAATCGGTTAAGAATCGTTTTGTCACTTCAATTTCTAATGTTTTAGTAATTAGCAAGCAAACACCAGAATAGTCGTATAAATTTCCATCTTCTTTATTAGACATCATAACAAAAGTCGATTTAGCTGTTATCAAAAAGTTCTTGCTTTCGTCCTTAAGCCGTGTCCAAATTCTATCAGTTAGTTCGTCGATTAGAGCATCCTTAAAATAAGACCAATCATTTTTTTTAAGTACTTTTTTTGCCAAATTACCAACTATGCAAACTATTTCATCCTGCAATTTCTTCTGTGCCTGCTCTTTGACATATTCATCTGAGCTGTCCAATTCTTTTTGTAAACTCTCTCTCATGTTTTCAATCTTCAAAAAAGAATCATTAAATTCTTGTTGACTAAAGCCAGCCTGAGAAAGAAAAGCGTTGAAATAGTCGTTCCTCCTTTTTAAAACGTTGATGTTGGTCACTAGCTCCCCGCATATTGATCTTAGTTGCTCTAATTCTCCTCTTGTATCTCTCAACTGAATCTTAAGATTAGAGTTTTCCCGTTCAAGTTTCCACAAAGGATCTTGAGGGAAATCATCCGCTTCAATTTCGCTTCCATTATTTAATATTCTTTGGCTTTTAATCTTATACGATGAAAGCTCTTCTAATCTCTTTTTGATTTTTTCCTCAATAGCTTGATCATCGAGCTTACACCACTTCTTCGTAAAAGCAATTTCTACTTCATCAAAATATTTAATGTCATGTACATCCAACGCTTTGCTCGTAACAAAAACGCCGCCTGCTAAATCATGTGAAGCAGTTCCAAAGCAACTTTCATAAACGATTTCACGATCAGACAAAGAAAGAGGTAAGGATGAAGAAAAAGAAAAAGTTACCGAATCCGTACCATTTAGCTTTTTACTTGCTGCTAAACGTTTATCTAGTGGTAAATCTCTTAAAAAGATTAAGTATTTAAAATCTTTATCACTGCGTTCCCATCTTTCAAAAGAAAGAAAATTATCTTTATTAACAAGAAAAGCATTTTTACCTTTCCACATTAACAAATCTTTCGTATATCTAAAAACTACCGCAACTCTATTTTCATTATCATGTTCGAGTCTTTCCGCTAAAGCCATAGCTAAATAGCCACCGCCCATGCCAGCAGGAATTATGACACTTAAACGGTGTGCTCCTTTATTAATCTTATCTTCAATACTATCCAAACATTGAATTTGATAATCCTTCAAGTTAACTGGCATTTTCTTTCTCCAATCCACCAGTATATTTTTAGTTTTGCAAAAAAATATTAATTGATATTTTTCTCGTTAAAATATAAGGGATTTTTTCTATATTTTATCACACCTTATAATTTATATCCTTTCGAATAGTGGAGAATAGTGTTGGTCATATTTTTTCTTTATAACATTTTTTTCTTCTTTTTTTCGGGAAATAGATCATTTTTTTCTGATTTTATTATCTTTGACAGCAGAATACATATTCCGAGTTCCTCTCCGTATTTGGAATTCAGCCTGGCCTTATAAGAAATGAAGCAGAGCCTATCATCCAGACCGGACGCCTTCGTACCCGGGTGCTTCCTCATCTCATTGACAAGAAGGACGGAATAATCGTTTATCGGCTTCATGAGCATAAGGGATTCCTTAGAAACTCTAATTGAGCAACAATTAAATAAACAAATGTCGATTTTATGATCATATATGTTCCTTAACAAACACTATACAAAATTCATTAACACAAAGAAGAAAATCCAATCTGGATTTTTATCGATGTTAAATAAGAAAAATTTTGATGATATTTCCATCACCGATATTTGCCAGGAAGCGAATATCAATAGAGGAACATTTTATAATCACTATAAAAACACGTACTATTTATTAAATGCTCTATTGAAAGATTTCTCAAACTATTGATTCGACAATAAAGGGTCGAAATATTTTTGTTCGCCAGCAACCCTGGCCTTTATGGCTTCTTCCTTATTTGCAAAATAGCCTAGAAAATGGGTCTTCCCACACAAAGTAACGAACACATAGTTTCTTTCTTCGCTTGTCCCAAACAACGCCAGAAACGCCTGATTTCGATGAAGAATACACTCTCCTTGTCGGCTTAATCATGCATAGAGCCGTTCCATCCTTAAACCCAAGAGCCCACTCATTGGATCGGCCGCCTTCGGCAATTGGCTTAGGCGTGCAACCACAAGAATAAGGGTGATGCGATAATTCATCGCCAGAAACGATGAACTCTTTTCCACAATCGCATTTACATAAGTAATAAACGGCACCTCGTCTTTGACCGTTTTCCCTACCACAAGGGTACCTTTCTAAAACGGTATCCATTCCAGTCTTATATGCTTTGAATTTTGGACCCATACACACACCTGCTCAAAAAAATAAAAGCCTCCGAGATTTCCTTTCTGGGAATCGGAGGCCATTACATTTGAATTAGTGCGGACGGCAGGAAGCAAAAGGCCTAACCTATTGCAGAAGAGGCTATCAGTTCATCTCTCATTCCTGTGTCGTCCAAAGGAAAATCTCAAATTCGCAACTGAAGAAAAGAGGGCTTTTAGACCCTCTTGAATACTACCTCAAGGAGGTGGCATAGATGTTTGTTCAAACCGCCGTATGCGGAAGACCGCACGTACGATGGTGTGAGAGTGAATCAAGTTAAATGAATGAAAAGCAGAATAAAACAAGTCTTTTGCACCTACGAATTTTCGTTGTATTTGGCACTTCAATCTTCACAAATCTAGTATTTGTAATTCACGCAAGTTGTGATAAGAATAAAATATAGTGTGGCTTACGTTTAACGATTCTCTTTTTGTAAGTAAGGCACAATGCTTACTTTTTAGTGGCACGTTTGCGGTGGTATTCATTTTGAAAACCATAGATTCTAAAATTCCTATCGTGGATAAAATAGTATAAAATAGTAGGAATTCGTACCAATATGGCTCGGAGGATAGGAAATGGTTAAAGCGGCAATTGTAGAAGATGAAACTAGCTATGCAGAAGAGCTTAGTTCGTTCTTTAAACGTTATATGATTACGAACAATCATTCTTTCCAAGCCACGATTTTCACGACTGCGGATAAGTTTCTTGCTAACTATAAAGTTGGCGAATTCGATATTATTTTCATGGACATTGAGATGCCTGGCACAAACGGAATGGAGGCAGCTAAAATTCTCCGGAAAAAGGACTCGGAGGTTATTTTGTTTTTCGTCACCAATCTTTCCCAGTACGCTTTAGAAAGCTATGAAGTGCAAGCCTTTAACTTCATGGTAAAGCCCATCCAATACGGCGATTTCGCTTTGAAAATGGGTCGTGCGATAAGACGAGTCGTTTCCGATGCGGACAATAAAATTCTATTGACATACAAAAACGGTGAGCGCGTTATGGAAAAAATTGTTTCGATAGCGGACATTCGCTATGTCGAAGTTCGCGATCATAGCTTAATTTGGCACATGGTAGATGAAAATATAAACGGCTTACGCGGCGAAACGATGAAAGCGATACAGGCTAGGTTATCGGGATGCGGTTTTGCCATGTGCGATCAATCGTTCCTTATCAACATTAAATACATCACCTCTGTTGCGAAAGAGGAAGTGCATGTCGGCAATGACGTGATTAAGATTTCGCGTCGGAGAAGACAAGAATTTTTATCGATAGTAGCGAAACATCTTTCGTTCTGTGATTAAATAGTGACGATTGAGCGCAAACGCGAAGCGAGGGTTAAAAAATTGACTTGGATTGCATTATACAAAATCGTGTTTATGAGCGAATTGCTAATCGCGGAAATCATGCTTGTTTTTCCTTATCCTAAGCGGAAAGGGTTTGCTTGCTTATTCCCCTTATCGCTCGTCTTTTGCTATACAATTGCCGTGATTTATCCGCAGCAATTCGTTAACAATTGGTTCTCTTCTTCCCTTATGTTCCTGACCTTTTTCTGCGTCACGATTATCGCTATCAAAGTATGCTTTAAGACCAATTTCGTCAATGTGCTTTTCTGCGCGGTTAGTGCCTATACGGTTCAGCATATCTCTTATCTAGCATTTTCTTTTGTAGATATCGTGCTCCTTGATGGACGAGCATTTATTTCTTCTGCTTATAGCAACAAAGGCGTAGTTTCTTTGAGTGGAGTAGGCGGGATGATGGCTTTAAGCTTCGTTATCTATGTGGCGATTTATTTTTTTATCTATATCTCCGCGGAAGCCATCCTAAAAAAATACGTTGGCAAAAACGGCGACTTAAAGTTTAAAAGCCTGACGGTCATCGCGTTTATCACATTCGCCTTAGTCGTTGATATCGTCCTTTCGGATGTTTTCCGTTATACCGATTCTGTCTCCAAATCGATCAAAATTCTTTATTACGCTTTAAACATGCTACTTTGCTTAGCCTTGCTTTGCTTACAGATGAGTATGATTAAAAGAAAGGACATTGAACAAGAAATGGCGATGATGTCGACTCTATATGAGGAACAGCAAAAGCATTAAAAAATCAGAAAAGAAACGATCGATTTAATCAACATCAAGTGCCATGATTTCCGTCATCAGATCCGCGAAATCGGCACCAACCGTTCCGTGGACAAAAAGACAATCCAAGAAATGCAGGATCTTATCTCTTTTTATGATTCAGAGATACACACAGGAAATAAAACCATTGATACGATATTGACGGAAAAAAGTCTCATTTGCCATAAGAAGAAAATTGATTTCACTTGCATCGCGGATGGCAAATTGCTTTCTTTTTTGGAAGACGAGGATATTTATGCCTTGTTTGGCAACATTCTTGATAATGCGGTTGAGGCAGTGGATGAAATCCAAGATCCATCAAAAAGATGTATCAATCTTGTCGTGGAAAGGGAAAAGGGCGCGATCGTGATAAGACAAGACAATTACCACGTTGGCAAAATCGTCAAAAACGAGGAAGGGCTTATTAACACCTCTAAATCGGGCAATGGATTCCATGGTTTTGGTATGAAATCGATTCGCGAAATCGTAACGCGTTACGAAGGAGTTTTGAATATCGATGTCACGGGTGACACCTTTAGGCTCAGCATTGTGTTTTTCAAGTAATCAAAATCTTTTTGTCGTTCTGAGAAAGCGATTTATCAAGGCAAGAATTAAGCGAATCGGGTTTTATTTAAGCGCTTAACCATTTTCGGCGCGTTTTGTACCGTCTTCGGTGAAAACGTTTACAACCATTTATGCTGCGTTGTATAACAACTGCGTTGTACAACAACTCAGAAGGAAAAATATGGATTTGGTTGTAGGGGAAGAGTTTGATACAGCAATACTTGTAAGCTCTTTCCTTTTAGGCTAGCAAGAACCAAATTTCCAAATGAGCAAAAGGGGTGATATATGGATTGATTGAGGGAACACGTTATCAATTTTGTTAGCTGTCGCCGTAAGTAACATAACGGACGCATAAGAAAAAAGCAAAACAAAACGCTGACGCAACCTAGCAATTGAATTTGAGAATATTTGTTTTGACATTGATTCGCGGCTATCGCATAAGAAATCCATTTCTTTCTTACCTTAACGCCGCAAAAATCGGCTCAAAAAGACATGGAGGATTATCATGAGCTTAAAAATGAAATCTACTACGAAAGGGCTTTTGTCCTTGATTCTTCAGGGCGGGATCGCAACGCTTTTGTTCACCGCGCTTATTGTCGGGACTAACATCGCTTATTTTTATGAACCAGAAATTAATACCGTTTTGGCTCCACCTATCGTTGATAAAACGTCTTTGAAGCAAACAACGGTAGAAGGACAAAAAATGTCTGCACGAATCATGGAAGAAGGGTCCGTGCTTCTACAAAACAAAGACAACGTTTTGCCATTGAGTATGGAAGAAACCCCAAAAGTAAACGTTTTTGGGTGGCATTCGATTGACTGGATTTATGGCACCGGAGGTGACCAAGTAGGCTCTGGCGGCGTGCTTCCTGAAGATGACGATTTCGATAAGAACATCGATCTTTATCGTGCTCTCAATAATTACAATATCTCATATAACAAAGATTTATATGATATGTATTACCGTTATTTTAAGCCGTTCAATTTGGGACGCAGTTTGAAAAACGGGAGCATTAAAGATGCACAAAAACTCGTTGAGCCAGACATTGACGACAAAAATTATTATTCGGACGCTTTGCTTAACGAGGCAAAAGCATATTCGGATACGGCTATCATGGTCATTTCAAAACTATGCGGAGAAGGCGGTGGCAACCCCTCTTATCAGCCTAAAAACGGCCCTACTGGCGAGAGCAAAGATGAATCACGTCATTACCTTGAGATTTCTAATGAAGAAGAAAAGCTTCTTACCTACCTTGGCAAAAACTTTGAGAAGGTCGTTGTTTTAATCAATAACTGCAACCAAATGGAACTTGGTAAGATTGAAACCATCGAAGGTGTCGATGCCTGCATGTATGTCGGCTATACTGGAACGCGTGGCGCGGTTTCTATCCCTAAGCTTTTATATGGTGAAGCCTCCCCTTCTGGGCGACTCGTCGATACTTTTGCTTATGATTTATACACCAATCCTTCTACGATTTATAACGAGCCTGTTTGGGGAAATAGCGAAAGAGGCGAAGCGAGTTATATGGACAAAGTCGCCGGTATCTATATCGGTTATAAGTGGTATGAAACCGCTGACGCGATGGGCCTTTGGAGTGCTGAAAACGGCTACGAAAAAGGATACGAGGGAGTCGTGCAATATCCTTTTGGGTATGGTTTATCTTACACAACTTTCGATTGGACGGTCGATGGCATCCAAGTAGATGGGCAAACCTACTCAGAAAACGCCCCAATCAAAAAAGACTCCAAAATCGATTTTACCGTAACCGTTAAAAATACTGGTAGTGTCGCCGGAAGAGAAGTGGTCGAAATTTTCGGCACAGCTCCTTATATCACGGGAGGGATCGAAAAGAGCGCGGTTGAACTTGTTAATTATGGCAAGACGAACGTAATCGAACCAAATGCAAGCGAAACCATCAAGATTACAGTCGATATGTATGATATCGCTTCTTACGATTGCTATGACAAAAATAACGATGGGCACAAAGGCTATGAGCTAGACGCTGGCAATTATTCGTTCAAGCTTATGAAGAATAGCCACGAAATTAATAAGGTTACTTTTAATGGCAGTCAAATTGACGGAAAGTTCGATTTTAATCTCGCTTCAACTGAGCATATCGATAACGATCCAGTGACAGGGCAAACCGTGAAGAACCTCTTCACTGGCAAAGATGCGATAGATATCGTCCCAATCGATGATACAACCGCAGACTTTACCCCTGATATACCATGGCTCACACGTGAGCATTTCTCGACTCCAAGCGAACTTACTGAGTATAGAAAGAAAGGAAGACGCGCTGAGAACCCCCTTCTTAATGGATATGACAAATTATCTTCCGAAAGATGGGTTGAATGGGATAATGCAACGACCGATAAATTCGGTAACCCCGTGAATCAAGAAAAGCCTACTTGGGGTGCAAGCGGCAATAAAAAATTAGCCGAAAACGGCGTTATTACAGAGCTCGGTCAAAAATTAGGGGCAGATTATGACGCTGCCGAATGGAATGAAGTTCTCAATCAAGTAACATTCCAAGAAGCTCTCGATGTAATGAATCGTTATTATGGTTCGAAACCGATTAATTCGGTTGGTAAGCCAGCCCTTAGCGATCTTGATGGACCAACTCAAGTCAGAGGTTATAGTACTGCTCCTCGTGGCACGGGTTACCCATCAATGGTGATTATGGCTCAGACCTGGAACCAAGGACTTGCTTATGAATATGGGCAATCTTTCGGAAACGATATGAAGGCTGTTGGCGTAGTTGGCTTATGGGGATTTGCTTGCGATTTGCATTCTGATCCATTCTTCGGAAGAAATAACGAATCGCCTTCTGAAGACCCTTTCCTTGCTGGCACTGTTATGGCAAAAGCCGTAAGCGGCGTGAATACTCGCGGAAGATACACCTTCTTAAAGCACTTTGCCGTTTATAATGCGTATTGCGAGCGAACTTATATGAGCGAACAAACGCTTAGAGAAACGAATTTAAAAGCGTTCAGAAAGGCTTTCGTTGATGGCGGATCACTTGGCGCCATGACGAGTTATCAATCTGTTGGTGCGGAAAACTCCAACTATTCAGAAGCTTTAATAACCGGTGTTCTTCGTAAAGAATGGCAGTTTAAAGGCGCGGTGACGACTGATGCAATCTCTGGCTCAGATTACCAATTTGAAGGGCTTGTTCGTTGTGGCGGAAACTTCGGAATGAACGTTTCTCTCGGCACGGCCCCAACCATGAAAGGCAACCTCAAATACTCGGAAAGCGAAACAACTGGAAGAATGCAAAATCGCATGAGAGATGCGGTTCATCAAATTCTCTACACCTGGCTTCATGCCGATTATAACGAACGATATTATCAGGCAAATGGCAAAGAGAATGGCACTTATATCTCTTACACTTCGATTAACTCTTGGGTTTGGTGGAAACCTTTCCTTGTCTCGGTTGATGTAGTCGCTGGTTGCGCGCTTGCTTACTGGATGGTTTGCGCAACGCTTGGTTTCGTGAAACGCAAAAAGGAGGAAAACGCGTAATGAAAAAGCATTCTAAATCTTTCTGGATTAAGCTCATTAGCGGCACCGCTCTTGGCGTTGCTGCAATGGTCACGACGCTTTCTGTTATGCTTCCATCTTACTTGGAATATAAAAACTATTACGATATCGCTATGTCCGATAAAGCGGAAAAAGAACGTTTAAGTAAACTTCCGCTTGAATTCCTCGGTATTTCGGCAGAATTGGATCAAAACGTCAAATACTGGGATAACGATACCGCTGAACCACAAAATAGCGATTTTATCGTAAGAGCTAATTTCACTGAAAAAGGCAAAAATTTCTCTAAGAGACTTTCTTCAAAAGAGTTTGAGATGACTGTGCCTTCTGATTTTGCTAAAAATGGCGGAACAATCGTTTTCAGTTACACCTATACGCCTGAAAAGAATAGCGACGATGAAAAAGATCCTGAGCCAATCACAAAGACGACGGAACTCACATTGACGCTCGTTACTCCGGACGAAACGGTATTCAAATTGATGAAAGAACCTACCTTTACTGAAGCAGGGTACGCTGAGAATATTAAGGGAAGCAGGAAAGAACTTGAGCCTCTTGATATGGTTCATTACGATTACGTAGAAAAAGCTAGCAGTGGCTTGGGCATCTTTACTCATAAAGTTTCTGGCATTGTCGTTAAAGTAGCGATTACCGATTCTTTGAGCGTCTATAATGAAAGTGGCCAAAAATTCGATTACAACAACATCAATTGCCATTTTGCTCAAGATTTTGAAAACTTAGCGATTGCCTTTACTGACGGAACGTTTATTTTTACCAATGAAGGCGAAACGGTTTTAAATCTTGGTTCCATTGAAGGGGAGAAGACGGCAATCGAATTCAAAACTGGCGAATTTTCTTTGAAAGGTCAACTCAAGACAAAGAAAGTTCTTATTAAGTCCGCCACCAAAATTCACCTAAATGGTTACATCAGATGCGATGATATTCGTGCTGAAAAAGATAGTGAATTAGTTGCGGAATGGACGGGTGGCAATTGCCTTATTCTTGGTGAAAATGGCTATGCGGAGCTATATGGCAAAGCAACATTCAATGGTCAAAATAGCGGTACGGCGGTCGAGCTAATTGGTGGTGCAAAACTTTTGTTAAGCCTTGATAGCCGAATCGTTATCACTAATTGCGACTGGTCTTTCGGTACGTTCTCTGCAAACAGTGACGGTCTTAAAGAAGGATATTTATTCTTCCCGAAAGGATATAGTTCAAAGGATGGTAACATTTACGTTGGCGAAGTTTGCGTTTTAGATCTTAGCGGAATGACGCAAAAATGGTTCTGCAATATCAAAACTGACGAAGCGACAGAATACGAAGTAACCAAGGCCCCTGGTATCGATAACCCTGGAACCGCACGTCGCTTAGACGGAAGTGAAATCACGTTGCCGGCTCTCAATTTTAGCGATTATGCGACAAGCATCAGTGGAAAGATATTATTCTTCAAGCACAATGACACTGGCATTAGAGCCGAAGTATCTTTAGAGAATGCCAATAACTTAAAAGTGGATGGGCTTACGGTTAATTATGATGCCGAAACAGGTTATGTATTTTCGGTTGATAAAGACAAAGAAATTAATATTTCTGGCACTCTTTCGACGAGTAATTTCGATTCCATGACCATCGCTGGGGAAGGTTTGCTTTCCATAGCTGGAGAAGTGGCCGTAGATCAAGGCAAATCGCTAACGGTTAATAGTGGAAGTGCTTTCAAGGTAACTGGTACGACGGGAGATGCAATCAACGTATTTGGAGATGGGAGACTAAACTTGTTTGGCAAAGTAGATGTAATATCGGCAGATGGAAAAACCGGAATTAATTTGCATAGTGAAAATTCCGCTATCTATCTACAAAATACGAGTAGAGTCACTGCTACGGGCGGTGCGTGCACGATAGCCCATTGGGACAATGACATGCACGCTAAAGTGTATTATCCGTCAGATGCCGTTTATAACGAAAGCGAGAAAAAGATAGTTTCTCAAGATGGTAATACATTGCTTTCTTACGATAGTTCTCTTAAAGTCGACTTTGTTCAAAATAATTGAGTAACTATCGCAATTTAAATTTTGCGCTTACGGGCGAATCGGAAAACCGGTTTGCCCGTTTTTTGATTCTAGTGACCAATTTATTATTAGCAAACGCAATAAACGATAGAACACTATCGATTTATTGACGATTATCTTCATTGCTATCGCGATATAGACAGAAAAGAATGTGATTTAATAATAGATATGTCGTAAACGTCGTTAACTAACACCATCGACTAAATGATTAGTTAAAAGTGTGCTCCAATCATGGCAATGAAAGGAGCTTTTTATGGCTAAAAAGTTTTTTACGAATTTCGAGCGAATGGAATACGTTAAGAAGTTCAGAACCTCTGGCTTATCTCTACGCAGATTCACGATGATGCATGGGGTCAGCAGGGAGACGCTAAGGGATTGGGTCAATGCATATCAGGATCTTGAGTTTTTGTAAAAGAAAATATGGAATCAGTAGTAACTAATAAAATTATTGGAATATACAAAGATAATAATGGAAATAACTATGAGTCTAATGTTACTATTGTGACAAGTAAAACAGGCTCACATGTTTATTCAGGATTTCCTATCAAGATTGATGGAGGTAAGAAAAATGATTAAAAATATAGATGAATTATGGAATACTTTTATTAAAAAGCAAGACACTGTTTTTAAGATTACTACTAAGGAAAATATTGTGTTTATTGCCACAGTCTATACTTGGTTTGAAGTTGATAATGATGCTCCTGAAACAAATTCTGATAGTTTAGATTTCTATCAAAATGTTTGCTTTTTAGTAAAAAAAGTTCTTTCTTCAAATTTAATTGATTCAGTTATAAAAGAAGGAGCTTATATAACTTATAGTCAATTTGATTTTCCATCAAAAATAGAAGTTTACAAATAATTAAAGGTTTCCCAATCCGATTAACTTTCCAACCCCAGCCGTGACAAAAGATCCAG
>ERZ780043.189-NODE-189-length-12601-cov-11.3724_pt1 | contig 12601 bp, 15 predicted proteins | sample MGYA00511850_ERZ780043 | MGnify/ENA primary metagenome ERZ780043 (study PRJEB29588, sample SAMEA2161608) | human gut metagenome | biome: human gut; feature: human-associated habitat; material: faeces | place: Denmark | collected 2008/2010 ... | reverse complement strand
ATGCATAACCATAAATACATAAATACATAAATATGTATATACATAAATACATAAATATGTATATACATAAATACATATACATAAACACGATAAACATACAAAGATAACAAAAATAAAAATGCGATTTTTGCCGTCTATTTTGCTCTATAATCAATTTTCATATATACCCTATAAAACTATAAAGGTAAAAAATAAAAATCGATTACAACTCAAAAATAAAGACTGAAACCGTTTTCATTACGATTTTTCTTGATTTCAAAATATATTAGGGTGTATAATATTCACGTATCTGATAGAGATTTCAGATACACAAATACATAAATATGTATATACATAAATACATAAACATCAAGGAGGATATAAAAATGATGTATTTCAACACAAATCAAAAAAGAGCTATCAAAGAAACAATTGCAAAAGGAGGATACGCTAAATTAGTATGTTCACAAGGCAGCTACACCAACAGCGGTGTAGGTGATGAGTGGATTGTATTTAGTGAAACTATTAATATAAATAATATTAGTGATTTATCTTATATTACTCATTTAACATCAGTAAATTATTTATATGAATGTTTAGAAGTCGTTAAAAATAACGCTAAAGGGTATTTTAAAAAGCCAAATAGATATATTGAAACTAATTTAATAATCAAATTATTTAATAGATATGATGAACAAATCCAAATTACAGAATATGATTTTGATGATTTAGTAGATGTTGATTATTATTATTATTAAAAAAGGAGTGATACAAATGAAAAAAAGCATATTAAAAATATACACTGATGATGAAGGTAATTACTATGTTGAAAGTTATGATGGCACATTAATACCATTAAAACTTGAAAAAAGTATATCATATTATGATTTAATAAAAAATAACGAATGTGTAGAATGTATAGAATTAATGTGTGTAAGAACTTATTATATTGGATGTATTAAAAATGACTAATTATCAACTTATCGAAAAACGCAAAAAATGAGTTAGGACTAGATGAAGATTTAATTCTTAAAACTTATCAAGACTGGAAGCGCCACGGCTATCAAGTTGAGAGAATTGTTTAATTTCTAAAACTTAAGGAAATAAGAAAGGGACATCATAAATATGTATATACATAAATACATAAATATGTAAATACATAAATATTAAGCCAAAACCTGAAGGTCAAAAAATCGACCCTCGCCAAAACCCCCGTTAGCCCTACAAAAACTTTTCAAAAAAAGTTTCGTGTTTGAGAAAATTGAAAAAGTTTTAGAATAAAAATATTAAGAAAGTGGTTGAAAACTTTGAAAAAAGTAATACCCTAAAATAAAAAATCCGAATTAAATTAAATCATATTATAATTAAAAGGAGTATATATGGAAGATACAAGATATGAAATTATTAAAGATAAAAAAGCTATAAAATCAGGTATGACATTTCGAACTAAAGATGGAAAGACATATTTAAAAATAGGTGATAGAGTAATATTGATTGACCTTGACCCTAATAATATTAAATCATTTGAAAGCATTAAGGAAGAAGATATAATATATATCTTTAAACCTAATGGAATATTCTTAACGAGGAAGGAGGTGATATAATGGCATATAAAGACGGAAAGCCGACGTTAAAAAACTTCTTAGAAAAACATAGAATAGAACTCTATGAGAAAATTAATCAATTGAAAGATGTTAAAATATATGATATCTTATCAAGCATTCAAGAAAAGGATTTAGAGCTTTATGAAGCTGAGCTTGAGTTTATTAAAGCAGTGATTGAGATTTGTGAAAATCGTGGACGTTATTAAAAAAGATTATATCAATTTGAAATGTGTTTAAGAAAAACAAAAAATATTAAAATAAAGGAGATTAAAATTATGGAAAAAACACAAAAATTAACAATTTATGCAAAGGAAATTAAAATGAACGATGGAAAAGCATTTGTAGCTTTTACTACATTAGTAAAAAATAAATGGTTTAAAGTGAAGTTTACTAGAGAATGTTTAACTACACCTAAAGAAAAAGGTATGTATCATATGACAATTAATATAGATGAGGTTTCTATTGAAAAAGGTAAGTTCTACACTGATAAAAATGGTGTGAAAAAACAAGGTAATCCTACAATATGGATTAAGGAAATTGAAGAACTTTCTAAATATACTGAAGAAGAATTGAAACAAATTAGAGAAGCAAAACTTGAGTCAGTATTTGGTGATGATAATAAAGAAAACATATTTAATGAAAAAGATTTACCATTTTAGAGGTAAAATATGAATAGTTTTGTTAGAGACGAGAAGACGCTTAGAAAAAAGACTAGACGTCTTATTAAAAATATATCAAGACGAATTGAGCGTATTGAGAAATATGATAAAGAAACAACACCTCAATATGCAGTAGAAAAATATAGGAGTTTAAATATTCCTAAAAGACTGAGTGAACTTTCTAGAAAAGAGTTAGAAAATCTTTATAGAGATTTATCATACATAGAAAAATTAAAATCAAGTACTGTTAGAGGCGCTAAAGAGGTACAAAGAAAATTAGAACCTATAAAAAATAACTTGAAAACATTATCGCCTGAAGCGAAAAAAAAGTTTTGGGAAATATATGGTAAACAGTATGAGATAACATCAGGTACTTTTGAGAAATATAAATATGAAGTATGGGGAACTATACTTGATATGATGTATAAAGGAAAAACTGAAGAAGAAATTATTGAAGATATTATTAATGCATATGATACTTTAGAAGAATTGGAAGGTGAAGACGATGAAGACGAATTTTCAATTTTACTCACCGATTAACTCAAAAAACTTCTTTAATAGTATTGAAGAACTATTAGAGCCTTTTGATTGGATCGTAACAAGAAATTGTAATGTATTGAATGTAGCTTCAGTATTTGATATTGAAGCTAGTTCCTTTTATAATGAAGAAAACCAAAAACACTGCACAATGTATGCGTGGGTGTTTGGAATCAACGGAAAGTGTATAAGAGGTAGAACGTGGAATGAATGGTTCAAAGTTCTACAAAGAGTATGTGAATATTACGAATTATCTATAATTAATAAGATGATAATTTATGTGCATAATTTAGCGTATGAGTTCCAATGGTTTAGAAAAATGTTTGATTGGTGCAAAGTTTTTGCAACTGATACAAGGAAACCTCTTTATGCATTAGCTGAAATAGGTATAGAGTTTCGCTGTTCTTATTTACTTTCGGGGTATTCACTAGAAAAATTAGGTGAAAATCTTACTAAATATAAAGTAAATAAAAAAGTTGGAGACTTAGATTATGAACTAATTAGACATTCACAAACACCCCTTACGGATACTGAGTGGGGTTATATCCTGAATGATGGTTTAGTAGTGATGGCATTTATTCAAGAAGAGATAGAAAGATTAGGTGATATTACTAGATTACCCCTAACTAAAACAGGATATGTTCGTAATGCTTGTAGAACAGTGTGTTTAAAAGGTGAAGAAAGATATGAATATAGCCACTTAATGAGATTATTAAAAATTGATATTGATGATGACTATAAACAACTTAAAAGAACATATACAGGTGGATTTACACACGCTAATGTCAATTATGTTGGGAAAGTTGTTGAAAAGGTACACAGTTTTGATTTTTCATCTTCGTATCCAGCAGTAATGCTTAGTGAAAAGTTTCCGATGAGTAAACCAATACCTGTTAAGATTACAAGCGGACAACAATTTATTAAGTTATTAAAAACTTATTGTTGTATGTTTGATATTGAGTTTGAAAATATCCGTGCAATAAGCGAGTTTGAAAATTACATATCATTTTCAAGATGTAGTAAAATAGAACACTATATATTGAATAATGGTAGAGTTGTAGAAGCTAGCTTGTTAAAAATAAGTTTCACTGAACAAGATTTCTTTATAGTATCAAAAATGTATACTTGGGACTCTATGAAGATTAGACATTTTAAAAAATTCTACAAAAGGTATTTACCTAAAAGTTTTATTGAGATGATACTTAAGTTATATTTTGATAAAACTACATTAAAAAATGTAGAAGGTAAAGAAGCTGAGTATCAAGTTTCTAAAGGTATGATTAATTCTTGTTATGGTATGTGTGTAACCGACCCCTGTAGAGATATTAACGAATATTTATCTTTACAAGATGAATGGTATGAAGAAAAATTAGAAAATTATCAAATTGAAGATTACTTGAAAAAATATAATGATAGTTTTTCTAGATTTCTTTACTATCCTTGGGGAGTATGGATTACAGCATACGCTAGACGTAATTTATTTACTGGGATATTAGAGTTTAAAAATGATTACATATACAGCGATACTGATAGTATCAAGGTTTTAAACATTGATAAACATAAAGATTATATTGAAAAATATAATAATCGTATTACTGAAAAGATACATAAATGTTTATCATATTATAACATAGATGTTAAAAAAGCCTCACCAAAAACTATCAAAGGTGTTGAAAAGCCTTTAGGAGTATGGGACTATGAAGGTATGTATGATAGATTTAAAACCTTAGGAGCTAAGAGGTATATGATTGAAAAAAACGGTGAAATTAATATCACTATAGCAGGAGTTGCTAAAAGTAATGGTGCTAATTATCTTAGAAGTAGATTTAAAACTAATGATAAGATATTTAAAGCATTTGAAAATGAATTAGAGTTTCCACCTGTTTATAATGATAATGGCGTGAAAAAACAAGGTAGCGGTAAACTTTGCCATACATATATTGACGATGAAATGCAAGGTGAAGTAATAGATTATCTTGGCAATAAAGGAAAGTATCTTGAGTTATCAGGAGTACATATGGAACCTACCGGTTATGTTTTAGGATTAGATAATGAGTTTATAAAACTTATTATGGGTGTTAAATCAAGTTATATAAATAAAAGATAGTATTTCTACTATCTTTTTTATTTACCTGAAATACACCATTTCAAATAGTTATTCATAATCTCACCAACTTCATTATCTTGATAAAAGATTTTTTTATTAACTATTAGATTTGTGATATATTTATCAACTTTACTATAAGGTTTTAAAATATTGGTTCTATAATTTCTCCTGTAATCAGGTTGTTGTTGATAGATAAGGTATTCACTATTCTCTTTAATAGGTGTTGTTTTCCTATGAATATATAGGAAAATTGTATCATCTACACTTATTATATTACCGTGCAATTTTTCATTATCAAAAAGAATAAAGAATTGATATAATATATCTTTTGGAAGGTATTTATGAGGTAAGTGAGGGTAAATATCAATTTCCCATCCACCGTGAGTTATCATTTGTAATTTAGGATTATTGAAAGCAAAGTATTTATTACTTGCTTTTTTCTTAGATGGAAAGTCACTATATTCAACAGCAACTCTTAATGTACTTTCACCATATGTATATAAATCAATCGTTCCTTTAACTTGTTTTTTAACACCTGATAATCCCATTTCAGCAAAGTAAGGACAGTATTTATTTATCGTATTACCACACATAAATATTTTAACATCTTTCTTTAACCTAATAAGAGTTGATAAAAGATTTTGAAACTTGACGAACTCTTCAGGTAGATAATATTGTCTTGTGATAAACTCATCAAATAATATATTCTTAATATTAGGATATGATGTTGATTTATAATGTTCTTCACTAGTAATTGAGAAACCTAAGGCAAAAGGTTTTTCTTCTTGTAAAGTTTTTTCACCCTCATTATAAAATGCTAGATACCACCTTTGAGAGTAGTAATAGATAGCATTATATTTACCTTTAGTAAGTTCTTCAACCCATCCTAAATTAACAATACTTTCAAACATTTGACTTCCGTTTTTTCCTTTAAAATCTTCTTCCCATCTACGAACAATCGCAAGTTGATTGGTATAATTACTTTTTATATAATCTTCTAAAGCATAACGCAAAACTGCTGTTGTTTTACCATTACTTCTTTCACCATATATTATATTATAATCAGCATTATAAGTAAGAATGTTATTAAGTGTGTAATATTTTTCTTTCATTATAAAATAATACCACCATTAAGTAATTCACTAATCATAGAAAGTTCTCTATGAGTAGCCTCATTAAATCCTTCACCTTCTAAATGTATTGATGATATCTCAGTGTATCCAGTGATTGTAGAAAGTAATTTAAACTCACCTAAAGGTAATCCATAAAGTTTTCGATAATCGCTACTAGTAATATCAATAGTTGGTACTACTTGTTTTTTAATAATAACAACGGACATACAAGTTGAACTGTTGATAATGTTATTATTAGCTTTGTCAACAACAGGTGATAAACTTAAACCTTCTAGAACACTTGTTGCTGTATTAAATACTGTACCTACTCTTTGGTTTGTACCATAATCATATCTTTCACGTGTTTCAACTTCTTGTTTTGTACCCATTGTCACTTGTCTACCTGTTTTTGGATTTCTTCTTGTAAAAGTTGTAGTACTTGCACTTGTAGTAGTATTAGGTGTTAATTTATCTACAATATAGCTACTTGCAATATTACCTGTTCCTTTTATTACAGCAAGTGAAATATTACGTATTGTTTCAGCCATTCCTGTTGAAGTTATAGGTATGTTATATCCTAAATTAAAAACATAAGTACCAATTATTCTAGTATTAGTATCATCAGTATTAATCCAATATGGAGCATATGGACTTGATACACTTGCTTCATTTACTCCTACAACATATTGTGCTACTCCACTATTATAATCAACAAATAATCTAAATTGAATGTATTTACCGGCAACATCACTAATTTTTAAATTGATTAGTCCATAAAATGGTAAGTATATTTCAAGTTTTGTATAAGGTTCATAATCCAAATATTTAGTAGGTAAAGGATATAAGTATTCACCTAAAGTGTATCCAAATATTGCATTGGATGGTATTAATCCTTTACAAGTAATTTCAGTCGATTGTACACCCATTACTGAGAGTTTATAATTTGCTGTTACATCAGGTGATATGTTAAATGGAAAAAACATTAGTGAACTACACCACTTTGTATAATCACCAAATATAGCTGAAGATATAGGACTTTCCAGTACCCATGTCCACAAAGTATTAACCTGTGATGGAGTCATTACTACTTTACCATTCATTGAAGTATCGTAACCTGTAGTTTGCGCTCTAATCCATTTATTATCAGTAGCCATTATTTATCCTCCTTCGTTGTAGTTTCAGTTGGTTGTGTTTCAGGAGTAACAACATCACCTTGACCAACAAGTAATCCTTGTAAAACATATGTGCCTTGAATATCATCAAATAATGTATTATTCACAAAAGCAGTAGTTATTGTTTGTCCTTGTTTTAAAGGTAATTTATCATCTACTATTAATAAATTATAAGTGTTTTCGTTTCTATCAACAAAACCTGTACAAGCATTAATAGCGTCTTTATAACTCATTAACACGTCACAACTTAATGACACTTCCCATATATTTTTATTAACAGATACTATATCACTTACAAAGTAATATCTATTAAATATTTCTATGTAAACATAGTTAAAATTAGGGAAAGTATCTAATTCTAGAACAACTGAAAAATCAATTATTGATGTTGACTCACGTAAAACACCTAACACATCTTTAACAAGAGTGATATAATTTGTTTTATCTACTCTATTTGCTTCAGCTTTATTTTGATAAAGTTTTATACTAAATGGTGTATCTATAGGTCGGTATTTACCATAAACTTCATAGAAAGTAAAATCTTCTAATACATTATAGGTAATTTCAGTATCTAAAGGTATTATTGCTTTTGTTGAATTAGGTGAAGGTGAATAACCTATTAATTTATAACCACTAGGTATTTGTGGTGTATATGTTCCTGTTACATCACCTGTTATTGTTGTAAACTTATAACCTATATCACCTGTTGTAGATGTTGTAAACTTTAATTTATTAATATGTGATTGTCCGGTAAGTGTTTTATATATAACATCACCACTATTATTACTAATGTTATATACATTTTTATACTCAATAAAAGTTATTACATAAATAGAACTTGAATTAAAAATATAAACTTGATTACCAACTTGAGCTACACCATTACGACTACTAAAAGGTAATGTAATATCAAGTTTTGTAAATATGTTTCCATTAGGATTAAAAGACCATATTTGAGTATCGACAACAATATAATACATTAATTCATTATCAAAGTTAGTTTTAAAAGTTCCAAAGGCATAATAAGGTGTAGTTGTTTGCGTTTGTGGTGTCATATAATTTATTAAATCAAATAAATTAGTAGGAATAGTTCCTATTGAGTCCATTATTGTATAATATGATGATGTTAATTTACCAAAACTACCTCGAGTTAGATGATAACCATCATTGTAATATGCTTGTAAAAAGAAATAATCTTCATATTGAAAACCTATTGGTATACTGCAAGAAGTATATTCCTTATTTTCTCCTGATGTAATATTATTATTTAAATCTAATTTATACCATCTAAATCTATCATAAAGCATATAAGTTACAAAAACTATATTATTTGAAGGGTCTTTAAATATAGAAAATTTACCATCTGTTGTTCCATAATCATAACTATATGAATCACCAACTAAAGTATCTCTGATATTGGTATAAGAATTAGAATCTATATTATAAGTGTTAATACGTAAATATCTACTATAATCATGATTATATGGACTTTGTGTTGTATATACATAACCTTCATATATAATATTATCTCTTAACACACATCCTGTAAATACTTTATATGCAACATAATCAAATGAAGGTTTATTTAAAAGTAAAGTATATTCATTATTTATATGGTCGTATTTATAAATTGCGTCTTGTGTACTTATATAAATAGTATTGTTATAAGTTACACAACTATGAACGGCACTACCAAAAGGTGCTGATTTTGATATTTTACTTGTAGTCATTACTACACTCATTTTTTCACATCCTTTCTAATATTAAAAGTGATAGAGTATAGAGTAAATCTTATACTCTTTACTTCTATCACTTAATTAATTTATGCAACAAAGAACACTACAAAGTTTTCATTTAAATCATTAAAGAAGCCTGCTTTGTATTTATAAAAGTTTGTGAAGAACTCAGCATTAGGAGTCCACTGAGACGTAACTTTTCTTTGTGTGTTACATACACCTAATGCATTTCTATCAAACATTACTCCTAATATACCAGTTGTTGCTACGTCATTTCCATCAGCAGTTTTAATATCTATCTTAGATACACTGTTAAATCCAAAGTCAGTTCCACTACCTTGCCAATATGATACTATTTCACTCTTTGGTAAAGCTGATAATTCATTATGGAAAGTATCGCTTTGTAAGAATACGTCAGCACCACTTGCAAAATCAGTTAATAGTACAATATGGCATAAGTCTTTAGGTGTAAATCTTGGTTGATTACCTATATTAAATATTGTTGACATAGTATGTAGCCTATCAAATGTTAATTTGATAATGTATGACGCATAGCGGATAAAATCAGGATTTGTGATACAATTTGTAGCTGTTAATCGGTCAGCTTCAGCTTTTGTTTGATTATATAAATATAACAAGTTAATAGCTTTCGCTCCTGATTTATTATTAAATGCAGTACCTGAAGCATAATCATCATATAATGTTTCACCAATCATATTATTAATTGTTCTACGTATTAATTCGTCAATTTTAACAGTTAAACTATTTTCAACAAGAGTATAAAGCATACTTATAAATCCGTTTAACTCATTAGCATTGATAAAGCTTTGCTTTAATTGTTCTTCAGTAAATGACATATCAACTTCAAATGTTACATAGTCATTATAAAACTTAACAATAATACCTTTTGGAGCGTGGAAGATATGTGGGTCATAACTTTGTCCATCTTGTAATTCCCACGTTTCATTAACTTTTGCTTCAGGTAATGCACCTGATACTTTTTGTAAAACGGAACCATATTCCCATCCATCCATTAGCACGCTTGGAGCACTACCTTGATATACTCTATTTACAAATATAGTTCTACCAATTCTATTTACTAAAGCGTGAACGTATTTATCATATGCATTCGCATTAAATATAGCGTCACCAACATCAACTATGTTTGATAAATCTTCTTTAAGAATTGCTACTTCACCAATAGCCTCTTTTGTTGCATAATTTGTAAATTCATAGACTTGTGTTACTTTCATATTTTATATCTCCTTTCTATTTTAAAGCCTCAATTGTAACAACGTCTGTATTAGTAATTGTTAATTTATAATTACTATAAATTGTTGCTTCATAAGTAGTAGTGTTTAGTGTTACTTCAATGAAAATGTCGTGTAACTCTTTTCCATCAAGATTAATTCCACTTAACATTATTACTTTTCTAGTACCTTTTACAAGGGCATATACTCCTTTTTGTGTTTTAGCAACAGGAGCACCTTTAGTTGTTGTAAACTTCCAATTTTCTAAATCGATTATTTGATAACCGCCTTTTTGCATTTTTTAATCACTCCTTTATTCATATATTTGTAATGTTACAACACTATCAATATCTCTATAGAAGATGTTGAAAAGTATTTGTTTTTCACGCATATCAAGTTCTTTATTAATTAATTCAGCACCTGTTTTATAGCGACCATTTACATTTTCATTTTCATCTATAGTTTTATTAATAGTATCTTTACCGGTTTTAGATTGATTTTCATCAATAGTGAAGTTTTTAGTGTCAGTTCCTGTTTTAGTAGATGTATTATGTGTTGTATTTTTAGAGGCTTCACCCTCTACTTTTTCAGTAATTACTTCATTATTAGTGTTTGCTCCTACAGGTGCTACACTGTTGAACCCATATACATCATTATTATTTTCAGTGTTACGAGTTGTAACTTCACTACTACCTGATGTTCCATCATCTACATTAGTAGTATTATAAATTGTTTCATCTTTATTTGCTCCTGTTTTTCCAACTTGAGAAGCATAATTTGTTTCATCAACATTATTACCTTTAGTAATAGTAGTTGAAGCATATTCATCCAATACTTTATAATCATTATTCATTAACGCATTGTATATCTTAGTCCATTTATAAGAATACTTACCACGTATTAACTTTCCTAATAAACTTTCCGCTGTTTCATTAGTAATTTTGTTATCTTTAATAGTATCTAACATTAATTGATATGTTTTTGATATAGTTTTTTGTCCGCTCCGCTCCATATAATACCCTAAACATAAATCATTAGCAAGTGAATAATAATCATCACCTGATAAAATCATTGTTGAAAAAATACCAACAATTTCATGATTAATCAGTTGTATTTTCTCTTCGTCCGTCAGGGTTTCCCACAGTTTCATTGTCTTCACCACCTTTGTTTTCTTCTTTTTTATCATTATTTTTCTCAAGTTGCTCTACTTGAGCCACTTTTAAATCTTGTGATAAATCTTCGTCAACTTGTGCTGAAAGCCATACACTATCAAGTTCAACTGTTATATTTGTGTTAAACATTTTATTAATCTTCTCTAAAGCATTCTTTCGACATTCTAACATAACATCAACAAAAGGTCTTAATATATCATCGTTTAATGAACTTTCACTACTATTAATTGCTTCACGTTTCATATTGAATGTTGAACGTATACCAATTTCATTATACCAACTTCCTTTAAGATATTGAACAACTTCTATTAAATCTTTTATATTTTGTATCTTTAAAAAATCGTGTGTTTTTATACCGTCAAAAAACTCTTTAGAAGTAATAATACCATAATCTTCACCACGCTCAATTTTATTAAAAAATGATTTAGCGGACTCAGCGGTATTATCATTATCAGCTTGCACTAATGATGGAATTCTAGCATTTATTATAGCGTATTTAAGCGACAATTCACCTTCAGTTATTAATGAAGCGTATTTATTATTAATTGGCATTAATCCGTCATAGTAATAATCATTAAGCATAACAACACATTCTTTATCTATCTCAAGTGAAGCAGTATATCTTAGAGCCGGATTTGATATTATAGCTTTAGTTGGTAGATAGTATACATTAGGTTCACCGCCTAATCCACCTGTAAATGTGTATAATTTTCCTTCAACTTCTTTCCAAATAGCAAAACCATTTACTTGTAACTGAGTTTCTAAATCTTTTACATTGATTGTATCCGGTAAACCTGTATATTTGAACATCTTAGTAGTTTTATTAAGCATATGAAGTATCATATGTTTAATTAAATAATCTTTATCTTGAAGTACGTTTTTACAATTTGATAAAATCCATTCCTTGCGGTTATTTATTGTGTTACTCATCTTCATCACCTATTGAATTAATCTTATCAGTTATTTTATCAACATCTTTATCTAAATCATCTAAATTACCCTTTGTTTTAATCTTATTTATGATTTTTACAATTAGTTTAAATGTAATCCACAATATTTGAATTACTAATACTATAATTCCGAGTAAAGTTTGAATGTTAGTTAAACTCCAAGTTGCACCAAGTGCAATCAGTATATTATCAATTGTGTTGTTAATGTTCTTCATAATATCACCTCACGTATATATTAACATATATATAATATGATGTCAATAATTATTTGTAAATATTTAAATAAATATTTATATACGTATTTATGTATTTTTGTATATACA
>ERZ780043.188-NODE-188-length-12622-cov-7.75316_pt1 | contig 12622 bp, 6 predicted proteins | sample MGYA00511850_ERZ780043 | MGnify/ENA primary metagenome ERZ780043 (study PRJEB29588, sample SAMEA2161608) | human gut metagenome | biome: human gut; feature: human-associated habitat; material: faeces | place: Denmark | collected 2008/2010 ... | reverse complement strand
CCGGCGGCATTCCTTCAGTCATCGTGAAGAACTTAGGGTCGGTCGCATTCTCTCCCTCGGCGACGTTGAAGCCATAGACCGGGGTGTTGAGGACACCATTATCCCCATGGGCTATGAACCAACGGCGCACGTCAAAGTAACGGTGGCACTCCCATGCCAGTTCGACACGGCGCTCCTTCATGAGCATATGTCTCATCTGTTCTTTGGTGTAAGTCCCTTTATATTCAGGAATCCCCGCTCTCTTGCGAATCTCGTTCAGGTAAGGAAGTATCGTTGAATGGGATGTCGCTCCGGCATATTCATTCATAGCCTCGCAGTAGTCAAGATAGATTTCTCCGAGACGAATGACCGGGAACGGTATCTGACTGGAGATGCACTCGCCCTTTCCTTTGTCCGAATAGGCCGACAGAGGTATGTTCTTCTGAGGAGAGAGACCCGTGGAGTTATGATCTCCGGTCGAGCGGCTTTTGCCGGCGTTGCCTTTGTTCCAGAACTCGATTGTGGTCATCACTCCGGAACCGTCCTGGTTCCTCATGTCAGGGTGGGTGTAGCGGTCAAGACGCTGGTTCGGGAAATGCGTGGAGGCATAGAACCTCGGCTCTCTGCCGACAAACATCCAGAACGTGTTCTTGATCGTACCGTGCTCCACATCATCCTCGGAAGACCACTGCTTGTTGTCAAACCACTCTTTCAACGGCCTGGCCTCGCTACCGTCCGCCATGAAATAATCATTGGCAAGATTGAGGCTCACGGCGTCACGCGCATTCCACGAATGGAAGCAAGCCGGCAGACACTGCATTGTCCACCAATAGGTGGCCTGCGGACGAGCCCAGATCAGTTCTTTATTCCAGGTTGTGGTTATCTTCTGATAGTTCTTGACATAATCCTCAAAAGTGAGCGGCTTACCATCCTCGGCCTTCGGCTCCAGAAGCTCGTACTTGCCAAGATCGATCACCGCCTTGGCGGCGTCGGCGGCCTTCTTCCATTTCTCGTTGTCGTAGGTCTGGCTGATCAACTGTTTGCCGTCATGGTTCTTCCAGTTGGCATAAACGGTGTTGCCGTTAAAAAGAGGGCTTGCCGCGTAAAGAAGAATCCTTGCCTTCATGGCCATCGCCGCGCCTTTTGTCGGGAAGCCATAGTCATCCTCCACCCTTTCCTCCAGCATTGAAGGTATCGCCGCGTCAATCTCGCCGCAGATCCAATCCACGCACTCGTCATAGCTGCTCCTGCTAAGTTTCTCGGAGATGAACGTCTTATCGACTATCGGAATCGGGCCATATTCACGAAGAATCCAGAAATGGTAGATCGCCCGCATGAAACGCGCCTCGGCCTTCATCCTCGGAAGTTCTGTGACAGGATCAAGTTCCTTGCAGTTGTCAACATTCTCAAGGAATATGTTGCAGTGGCGGATGGCCTGATAGAACAGTTGGAAATAGTACTTGTCAGTCGAGGTCACTGGAGTCTCCGGGCTGACCGAACCGTTCAGAACGTGAGGAATATGCCAGTCAAGAGCGTTGTTCGCATCGTCAGTTCCGAACATGTAGTGGTTATAGTAGGCTGATCCCCAGAGTTCAAGCGGGAAGTAATCGGAAGAGTACATTCTGGCGAACCACTTGCGGGTGTCATTACGCGAGGAGAACACCTTTTCCAGAGTATTGAGCTCCTCTGGATCCTGGTCAAGGAAGTTGCAGCCGGCAAACAGGACCGGAACTAAAAGCATAAGAATATATTTTCTCATAATACTCTCTTTATTAGAATGTTAAATTAACGCCAAGGAACACGGTAGCTTGAATAGGATAAGCATCCGCTCCCACTTCAGGATCCCAGAACTCTTTCTTGAACTTGCTAAAAGTCATGAGGTTCTGAGCAGACACATAGAATCTGAGATTGTCCAGTCTCATCCTGTCCAGAGCCTTGCGTGGCAATGTGTAGCCGAACTCAAGGTTCTTCAGACGCATGTAGTCACTGTTGCGCACCCACCATGTGGAGGATTTGTAATTGTTGACGTTCTGTCCCATGTAGAGCCTCGGGGAGAAGGCATACGGGTCAGGGTTCTCCTCTGTCCAGCGGTCGCGGAATTTGGTTATGAGGTTACCCATAAGCTTAGGGTCACGCTCTGCCTGGAAAGGCTGGAAGTACCATCCGGAAGTCAGATATGTAGTCGCCCCGAAAGCACCCTGCATAAGGAAAGAGAAGTCAAAACCTTTCCATGAGAGAGAGGCTCCGAGTCCAAGCACCTGCTCCGGCCTGGACGGAGAGGATGTCCAGATCATGTCATCCTCTGTGATCTTACCGTCATCGTTGACATCACGGTAGCGGATGTCTCCAGGACGCAGCTGCTCTTTGGTAAGAGAGAACTGACGGTAGTACTCCGGAAGGGCGTCAATCTCCTCTTTCGAGAAAAGATGCATGGCGTCATAGAGCTTACGCTCGCCGTAACGGGTACCACGCACATCCTGCCAAGGATTCTTGTAGACCTTACCGTCATCAATGTACTTATTCCGCGCGAAAGTGTAGTTGCCGCGGGCGGTGAACACCATTCCGTTGTCAAAAGCCTTGTTGTACTCAAGGGTCGCCTCGAAACCACGGTTGTCCATCACACCGGTGTTGGCATAGGCAGGATTCTGCAGACCCGCTATCTCAGACACCTGCGGCTGGATGAAGATGTTGCTTCTTTTCTCATAGAATCCTTCGAACGTGGCGCGGAAGGCGTTCCAGAAACCCAGTTCAAGACCCACATTGTACTTGGATGCGGTCTCCCACGTGATGTTCTGCGCCGCAAGCTGATCCTCGGCGAGTCCGCCGATCCCCTTGTTGAAGTTGAGACCGAAATCGGATGTTCCGTCAGCATCCTTCAGAGTTGAGAGGTAGGCAAAGCGGGTTGAACGAATCTGGTCGGAACCGACACGACCGTATGAAGCCCTTAGCTTGAGCCATGTAAGGACGCTGTTGTCCTTGAGGAATCCTTCGTTGGACACGACCCAACCTAAGGCCACAGCAGGGAAGAATCCCATCCTCTGCCCCTTAGGAAAGTTCTCCGAGCCGTTGAAACCAATGTTCACCTCGGCGAGATATTTCTTGTCATAGCCGTAGGTAACGCGCCCGGCGATACCGAGCGAGCGGTTTGGAAGGCTGGAGATGTAGCTGCTGGCCGTGTTGATCCTGTAATCCTTCATGTAGTAAAGCGCCAAGCCTCCCACCTCATGCTTGCCGAAGGCTCTGTCGTAGTTGAGGGAAGCCTCGAAGTACTGGCTTCTGTTGCCTGAGGCCGACGAGGAATAGTTCAGATACTCCTGTTGCTTGTTGGCGTCGATGACCTTGTACTGGATGTCTCCGGCCTCGTCACGTCCGAGAGCCTCATAGAGAGTAAGATCCCTGGAACGTTTGGCGACATCATAATTGACAGCGTCATAGGCATAACGGACTATGGCCGACAATCCTTTCGCCCAACTCCAGAAAGAGAAGTCCTGAGAGATTGACAGATTGGTACGCAGCTCGTTTGTGGTGGTGGTCTTGTAGCCTCGCTGGGTCAACTGGATGTAAGGATTGTAGAGCGAATCCCTGCCCGGGAACTTTCCATCCTTGTAAAGGACAGGGAATGCGTTAGGGGCGCAGTTGTTGATCCAGAGATAGATGTTGTCCGACCCTTCGGCCGGCTCGACATTGTTGGCCACGTTACCTTGAAGTCCCAGCGAGACTCTTGTCCATTTCGTGATGTCCATGTCAACATTGGTACGGAAGTTATAACGGATGTAGTTGATGTTCTTTCCGTACGATCCGATCTTTGTCGAAACCCAAGGATAGTCGCTGTTGTTCACGGCGTACTGTCCCTCTTGGTTATACACCGACATGGCGGAAAAGTACTTCACCCATTTTGAACCACCCGAGATGTTCACACTCAGTTTCTCGTTCATGGAATACTTCCTCATGAGCACATCCTGCCAATCCACATCCGGATACAACTCCGGATCCGTGCCGTCGCGCATCGCGATAATCTCTTCGTTTGAATATTTAAGGGACTGTGCGGCGGAAGGGTTGGCGTCTATGGCCTCGTTGAACAGGACTGATCGCTCATAGGCTCTCATATAAGACGGACGCTTGGTAGCAAAGGAGAAACCCTGCTCATAGCGGGCGTCAACTTTGGCCTTGCCGTCGAATCCCCGCCTCGTCGTGATGAGGATGACTCCGTTGGCTCCACGAACTCCATAGACAGCGGTGGCGGAAGCGTCCTTCAGCACGGAGAACGACTCGATCTCCAGAGGATCGACGTTGCTCATAGGGCGCTCGATGCCGTCCACCAGCACAAGGGGGTTCTGATTTCCGGTGAATGTGGAGATGCCTCTGATCCAGAACTGGGCATCATCCTTGCCAGGCTCTCCGGAAGACTGCACGGCGATGATACCCGCCACCTTTCCGGCGATGGAGTTGGTAAGGGAACGCACCGGAGCCGTCAGCTCCTTCGGCTTGATCGCCGCCACAGCTCCCACTACGGACTCCTTCTTCTGAGTGCCGAAGCCGACAACGACAACGTCGTCAAGGACATTCTCATCCTCCACCAAAGAGACATGTATCTTCTGAGATGACTTCACACGGAAGGTCTGAGAGACAAAGCCAAGGAAAGAGACCTCGACCGTGGAGTTGACCGGAACAGTGATGGAAAACTTACCATCAACGTCAGTTACGACACCAAAGGGTGTTTTCGTCTCCATCAAAGTGACACTCGCGCCAGGGAGCGGTTCCCCGCCTGTGTCCGTGATGACACCTGACAGAACGGCCTCGGACTGTGCGAAAGAAGCCACAGCCCCCAACAGTAATGTCAAGACAAGAAGCGAAACCTTTAAACTAAGATTTTTCATTCTGACTGATTTTTATGGTTTGCAATAATAGTGTTGTTAATCCGCCCAATGGCCATGTCAAAGGTAGACAGAAAGAGACTATCCCGACCGCTCGTTTATCTTAATTTATACAAAATTTATCCTATTTAGGGCTTTTTAACGGCGACAGAAGTGAAAAACATAGAACTTTTATATTATTTTTGGATAAAACTTGTACGACATGTCTTTAAAACGCACCACCGCTTTTATCGCCCTTTTCCTTGCATTCTGCCCATTCCCGGCCAGCGCGCAGAAGCACAAGTTCATACACTATGGGATGGAAAACGGCATGAGTTCCAACACCATATTCAAAATTCTGCAAGACAAGGACGGGCTGATGTGGTTCGGCACCAATGACGGACTCACAAGGTTCGACGGCACTACCTTGAAGACTTGGAGGAACACCCCGTCCGATTCCAGGTCGCTGGGAAACAACTCGATCTACTCCTTGAAGGAAGACATGAACGGCACTCTGTACATCGGTACGGAGAATGGCCTCTACGCTTTCGACAAGAACGAGGAACTCTTCACGGAGATCCTGACTCCTAAGTCGTTACCGGAAGCAGAGATGAACAGTCTCAGCAACATACTTGTACGAAGCCTGGACTTGGACAAGAAGAACAGGCTCTGGATAGCGACATTGGGACAAGGCCTCCTTCGCTACGACATCGAGACAGGTAGGCTTATCCGGTTCTCAAAAGGGAAGGACAACAAATTCGGAATAGATTCTGACTACATCACTTCAGTACTATGTGACGGAAGAGGCAGAACATGGTGTACGAATGCCAGCCAGAATATCTATCTCTATGATGACGACAAGAACATGTTCTCCAGAATACACATCTACGATGAGAGAGCGAAAGCCGAGGGCAACGCCGCTTTCAGCCTGTGCGAGGACTACCAGGGCAACATCTGGATAGGAGGATGGGGAAACGGTCTTTTCCGCTACGACAAGACCAGCGGGTCATTCACGAACTACAGGCTCACTTCCGACAACGGAAGCAAGCTATACACCGGCAGGATTCACACTGTCACGGAAGTGGAACCGGGGATCATCTCCTACGGCTGCGACAACGGTATTGTGAACTTTGACACAAGAACCGGCAGGTGCGAGAACATACGTTACGAGCCAAACACCAACAGAAGCATCACCGACAACTTCATCTACGACATTGTGAAGGATCAAGAGGGTGGAATATGGGTGGCGACATACTTCGGTGGGGTGAACTATACCAATAAAAGCTCCTCTCTTTTCAACTTCTCCATGACGGACACCACTGGGAAGAAAGGCAGGGTAATCAGCAAGTTCTGCGAAGATCCGGGCAAAAAACTTTGGATCGGTACAGATGACGGCGGCCTGTTTCTCTATGACATGGCTTCAGAAATATGCAAGGAAAAAATCGTGGACAGGAACATACCGAATCTCAACATCCACGCCCTGCTGAAAGACGGCGACGGGCTATGGGTCGGAACCTACAGCAAGGGTCTTTACTATCTGGACACGAAGAGCGGCGAGACAAAGCATTGGCCGAAATTCAACAGTGACAAGGATGGCACAGACGCCAGTGTCTACGCACTGTTCAAGGACATCAACGGAAGATTATGGATAGGCACCAAGACCGGGATAACGATCAAGGAAGGTGATGATTTCCGGGAAACCCTCGATCTCGGATTCAACAGTGACGTGATCGACATCCGCGGGGACATCCAAGGCAACATCTGGATCGCATCCATAAGCAGCGGCCTGATGAAGTACAGCCCGAAGACGGGCACGATAGGCAAACCTTCGACCAAAGGTGTGATTCCTGACAAGATTCTGGCGATAGAGATTGTCCGGGACATCATCTGGATAGGTACGGCAGGAAACGGACTGATCCGATATGACACAAACACGGGGATAATCACGCCCATCAACTCTAAGGACATACTCTCCTCCGACCAGACTGTCTACAACATCATTTCAGAAAACGACAACCTCTGGGTCAGTTCAAACTCCGGACTTGTGCGATACAACACACAGACGCAAAAAGCAAAATTATTTGGAACCGGAGACGGGCTGAGCGCCAACGCCCTCAATTACAACTCAGGAGTACTTACATCAGACGGGGTGGTTTTCCTTGGCACCAATGGTGGATTCAATTATTTCAGACCGGACGAGATACCGACAAACAGCATCGCCCCGAGACTTTACCTTAGCGACGTGGATTACAGTGAATCGGAGACCGAGGCGAGAGGACTTCTGGCCGAAGCCAGAAAAACCGGGCAAATGCACATAAGGACGGGTCATAAACCCTTGAGGCTGACTTTCTCTGTCCTGAGTTACATTGCTCCGCACAAGAACAGGTACAAGTGGAAAATCGATGATGGAGAGTGGAACGAATATGACTACAGAGGCAATGAGATCATCTTGACCGGGCTTAAAAGAGGAGAGCACACGATCCTGGTCTCCGGATGCAACAACGACGGAGTCTGGAGCGCGGAGATCCCTACAGTGGTGAAAGTCAAGCCCTATTTCTACAACAGCACGGGTGCCATCATAGTATATTCCATCATCCTCCTGTCACTTGTCCTGCTTTTCGCCCGGATTCTTTGGGACTATCAAAAGGAACGGAAAGCCAACAAGGCTGAAAGGATACGCCGCGACAGGGATAGAGTACGTTTGGAGACCGAGCTGGAACTGTTCACGGACATCGCAAAGGGCATCCGTACCCCCGTGATGCTCATCAACGGCCCCGTGGATGAGATCCTGGCAGAGAAGGGGCTCTCCGACAGGGCGCGGAAAAATGCGGCGATCATCAAGAACAGCAGCGACAAACTGCACGTCATCACTCACGAGATCCTTGATTTCCTGCACAATAGCATAGAGAGCCTCCGCTCGGACGTGGGAGATGTATCTATGCCGATGAAAGGAGAGTACCGGAATATAGCGGCAGAGATTGAGAAGACTGCGAAAAAAAGTGCGGCGGACACAGTCCTGCAGGACACCAACACCGTCAAACGAAGGGAGATCAGCATCATGATCATCGATCCGGATGCCCAGATGAGAGAATTCCTGTCTCTCGCCCTCAGCAGACACTACCAGGACATCCACACCGAGGAGAATGCGGAGAAAGCAAAACAGACACTCGACAACGGGGAACGGATAGACCTGATCATCAGCGACGCCGCCGTGGGAATTGATCTCTGTGGGGAATTAAGGAACGAAGAGCGCTTCTGTCATATTCCAGTCATTCTCCTTTCAAGCAGCGACAATCTCAGCCTGAAAGTCAGCGGCATCGGGAAAGGAGCTGACATCTTCCTGGAGAAGCCGGTAGAGATCGAGTATCTCATCACACGGATAAACGGCATTCTCGACAAGAGAAAAATAATCTGGGACAGTTTCAGCAAACGTCCGTACGCCCCGTTAAGAAGCACCGTGCAGGGTAAAGGCGACGAGCAATTCCTTCAGCAAATCAGCGAGATAGTGTCTGTGAGATTTACCGACATGGATTTCTCCGTCGATGACTTGGCGGAGCAGATGCACCTGAGCCGTTCCGTCCTGTTCGAGCGTACCAAGGAGGCCTGCGGCATGACTCCTAACAATTTCATCAAGGAGATGCGTCTGCGCAAGGCCGCCAGCCTGCTGGCCGAGCAAAAGTACAAGGTCAATGAAATCTGCTACATGGTAGGCTTCAACACCCCGTCGTACTTCGCCAAATGCTTCTTCAGGCAATTCGGTGTCCTGCCAAAGGATTTCGTCGGCTGAGACGACCCAGATGTGCGGGAATGCGGTTGACGTCACAGATCCGAGATTGTCTCGTTCCGCAGATCGGCGATGAGCCTGTCGATCGAATCCTTTGTGACATGCTGCATGACGACAACATGCGACAGCTTTCCGCCAAACGCCGCGTCCTCGCCGCAAGCGAGATTATATTTCCTTACGACTTTGGCGGAAGGACGGCGGAATATGACCGTGTTGCTATATTCATTGTTCCAATAAGGCCAACCTATCCTTTTAAGCTCAGACTTAAGGTATCGCGTGTTCTCAAAAATCCTCGCGGCCTGCTCTGTCCAGCCTTCATCGCCGACCGTTTTCATAAGCCACCAAAATTTGAGTGGCTCGATTCCTGATCGTGAGCAGTTTATCATGCGCATGTTGGCGTTCAGATAAGAGATGTCGTAGGTTGACTGATTGTCGTAAACGTCGCGGGTTGTGATGAAGAGTCCGCAAGGGCTGTCGATGCCGAAGAATTTATGACCGCTGACGCTAATGGAATCAAAGCCGGTTTTCCTGTGTACCAGCGGTAAAACTCCTCCAATCTTATGTCATTGTTGCCTGGATAACCAAGGGTCATACTCCTTTCGGCAAGGCACTCGGACGCCCATCTGTCAAGTTGTTCAAATCCTGAAGAAACCACAACCTGAGCCGACAAAGCCAGACTGCCTGACAGCGCAGTCAGGCCGATCATCAAGCCCCTCATCAGCATGCTGTTCATAACTATTCAATACATTATTGGTTATTATAATCTTTCCTTAACCACATAGAAGAGTCTCGGAACCAAACATAAAAATAATGAATTATACTTTATTTCGAACATTTGGATCCATGAGCCCACTTGAAAAAGTGCCATTTGCCACTTTTTACCCCTTACAGAAGTATCTGCGAGGCACCTGTTTTTCAAAAACGACTTTTTCAAGTGGACTCATCCATTGCGGATTGAAAGAACCGCACCAATGATTTTGCCTTTTCGGCAAAACGAAGTAAATTTGTGTTCAACGAAACGGACGGACGGTTTGCCGGGTTTCTTTGGCCGGACCTCTGACGAACAGACGATAAACAGTGATATTCAAGAATATGAAAAAGTTCCTTTTGATTGCGGTTCTGGCGGTGCTGCCGTTTTTGGCGGAGGCGCAGAACGGACCGGCCATTGCCAGGATCGTGTGCGGGCCTTACCTTCAGAGTGTTACCACGGACAGCTTCACGGTGATGTGGATGACGGACGTAGATGCCGTGGGGTGGGTGGAGATCGCTCCGGACAACGAGGAGAATTTCTACTACAAGGACAGGCCGAAGTACTACGACATGCGCGGCCACGGGCTGAAGCCTATCGGCAAGATCCACAAGGTGATGGTTGGCGGGCTTAAGCCCGGCACGAGCTACCGCTACAGGGTGATGATGACGGCGGTGCAGGACTACCACAACAACTACAATCCGGTCTACGGGAAAGGCTCCGGAGCGCCGGCCTACAAGGTTGACCTGCCTAAGGCCACCACTCTCAAAGAGGATTACAGCGAGGTCAGGTTCGCCGTTGTCAATGACGTGCACGCCCAGGACTCGCTACTGCGCAGATTGTTCGCGGACAAGGAGAAGAACAAGGAGTTCGACTTCGTTCTGTTCAACGGAGACATGACCTCCGACCTGGCCTACAGCGAGAAGATCGTCCGGCACTACCTCAAGCCCGCAAGCGACCTCTTCGCCGACCAAACCCCTCTCTTCATGGTCCGCGGCAACCACGAGTTCAGAGGCAGGGACGCGCTGCGGATCTCTGAATATTTCGACTTCCCGGAGCACGGCCCCTACTACACCTTCAAATATGGCAAGTTCCTGTTCCTGGTGCTGGACGGCGGCGAGGACAAGGTGGACAGCGACATCGAGAACCAAGGACGGCTCTGCTCGGAGCCTTATCTGAACGAGGAAGCCAAATGGCTCAAGGGCGTGGTGGAGAGTGATGAGTGGAAGAACGCCGAAAGAAGGATCGTCTTCAACCATATTCCCCCTCAGATCAAGGACGCATGGCACGGCAATCTGAATATGTCGGAGAAGTTCCTGCCTATCCTCAACGGTGCGGGTGTCGATCTGATGCTGAGCGGCCACGTGCACAAGTACTCTTTCCGCGAAGTTGGATCTACCGACGCATCCTTCCCTGTGATCACCAACGGCCAGTGGCAGAGGATGGAGATTACCGTGAACGCCAAAAAGATCGCCGTCAGGATCTACGACACCGACGGCAAGCTTACCCACACAGCGGATCTTTAGTAACCTTCAAAAAATAACCTGCCTCATCTTAAGGAATCTTTTCGGTCTAGATCTCTTTTTCTCATCAGTCATGTGCCACCGGCACACTCCTTCTTCGAAAATAGATCTATCCTCGAAAATCTTCTCCTAATCTGAAGCAGGTTATTTTTTTCACGTTACTTAGAGGTCTTGTTCCACAAGGACTTCAGACGGTCAGGGAAGTGAGGGAATTCTTCAGATTAGCACACAGCGGATCTTTAGAGATCTTGTTCCACAAGGACCGCAAGGAAGTGCGGAAGGCTCTGAGCCTAATCAAGGATTACTTTGAGTAAGTCCGGGATCACCAATTCCTCACAGTGGATGGAGGCGAGCCGGATGCGGCCCTCGTCTGTAAGCGAGAAGATCATCCCCCGCTTGTCAGCCGGGTTAAGTTTCCGGCTGATGAGGGATGTTTTTTCCGCCGAGGCAAGAACCTTGGACATATTCGAATGTGTAAGCCCCAACTCATCTGATAGTTCCGATGCCGAAGCGCTTCCCTGCCCCGCAAGGAAGCAGAGAAGCATCGCCTCGTTCAGGTTCAGCCCGAATTTCCTCTGAAACTCAGCGTCCAGCCCGGAGATCGCCCTATGGATCTCGCGAAGGCGGCAGATTGTGTTCTTCTTATTCTCCACGACCTACCAACTACAGCTCAACTTTAAGAACATCCTTGATGATTCCCTTGAGCTCCGTCTTAGACAAAGCCCCGAGAGACCTTTGCGGCTTACCCTTCATCGGAATGAACAGAAGCGTCGGAATCGACCTTATGCCGAAAAATGTAGCCAGTCCCCTCTCATTGTCCACATTGACCTTGTAGATGGTGAGTTTCCCTGAATATTCCTTGGCCAGTTCGTCCAGCACAGGCGACAGCTGCCTGCACGGCCCGCACCAGTCCGCATAGAAATCGACAATGGCCGGCTGAGATCCGAGATATTTCCACTCATCGGGGTTCTTTTCGAAGTCGTAGATCTTCTTAAGGAAATCAGCCTTGGTGATGTGCACCACCTTTGTCGTCGGCTTTTCCTTCGCCGCCGTCTCCTCATCTGGCCTTACCGCACCCGTCATCTCAACACCCTGCTCTTCCGCCGGTCTTCCTGCACCCGACAGCTCTGCTTTCTGCTCAGCCGCCAACCTTTCGGCATTCGGCACCTCAGCATTCTGCTCTCCCGCCAACCTTTCGGCATTCGGCATCTCAGTCGTCAATTCATTTCCTTTCAGCGTTTTAACTCCAGAATTTTCCAGATCCATCTTCTCAATTCCCAGCTCAGCAACCCGAGTCAGAGCCACTTCGACAGACTCGGCAACCAAAGCACTTCCTATTCCCCACCTTTCTGTAGCCTTGGTCTCAAAAGAAGAGAACAGAAGAAGCCCACCGACAGCCACCCCGCTGATGCAAAAGAGCGCCTTTAACGTAATTGCATTCATAATAATCAGTGTTTTAAATAATTAACAAGCATTTATACAATAGTTTCCAACGAAAACTTTCCCAAAGTACGGAATTAATTTCCAATAAAACAAATTTCCAAAGGAAAATATTATCAAGAACTATCTTCGGTCATTCATCGCACCTGCGCTTAGATAGCAGAGAGACCAAGCCCCCCTTCAGAGATAGCCTCGTGCGCAGGAAGCGCCTCTCCGCTCACGGGAGCCCCACGCTGGCCCGACTCGTGCGCAGGAAGCGCCTCTCCGCTCACGGGAGCCCCCCGCCTGCCCGTCT
>ERZ780043.187-NODE-187-length-12690-cov-5.22762_pt1 | contig 12690 bp, 10 predicted proteins | sample MGYA00511850_ERZ780043 | MGnify/ENA primary metagenome ERZ780043 (study PRJEB29588, sample SAMEA2161608) | human gut metagenome | biome: human gut; feature: human-associated habitat; material: faeces | place: Denmark | collected 2008/2010 ... | reverse complement strand
TTGTGATCTCCCTGGAGCCCGACGCCCTGTTCCTGGACCAGGTGGTCGTGACCGCCCTGGGTATCCAGAGGCAGGCCAAGGAGATCGGATACGCTACGGCGAGAGTCGATTCCGATGATCTGAACACGACTCAGAACTCGGATGCTACCCAGGCCCTTATCGGTAAGGTATCCGGTCTGCAGATCAGTGCGGCATCGGCCTCCCTCGACGCCGACGTGCGTATCAACCTGCGAGGCAGTCGTTCCTTCCTGGGCGACAACCAGCCCATGCTGGTAATCGACGGTGTCCCTACGCCCCTGGATTATTTCCAGTCGATGAACCCGAACGACATCGACAACATCTCGGTGCTGAAGGGCGGTAGCGCCGCTGCGCTCTACGGTTCGTCAGCAGCCAACGGTGTCATCTACGTGACCACCAAGACCGGTGAGAAGGGCCGTCCGAGGATCACCTACTCCCTGACCACCACCTTCGACAAGGCCTCGTACTTCCCCGAGTACCAGAAGAGGTTCGGTCCCGGTGCCGAGGATGATCATGGATTCGGCTATTACATCCGCGGTGAGAACCAGCAGTACGGTCCTGAGTTTGACGGTTCAGAGGTCGAACTCGGATCTCCTTTTATGAATGAGGCCGGTGAGATCATACAGTTGTATGACACCTATGATTTCAAGGAGGGATCCCGCGAGTCTTACTATCAGACAGGTATCGGTGTGCAGAACGACATCTCCTTCTCCTCCGGCGGCGACAACGGCAACTTCTTCCTCTCGTACCAGAACCTGCACCGTACGGGTACTGTCCTCGGCGACGTGATGGACCGCAACACCGTCCGCTTCAACGCTTCGCGCGTCTACAAGAACTTCACCGCCAGGGTGAACTTCTCGTATGCCAACAGAACCGGAGACTACAACAACTCGGGTTCCAACGGCATGCAGTCCCTGTGGAATACTCCCGGCAACGTGGATCTGCGGGAGTTCAAGGACTGGCGCAATGTTCCCGGCGGTAACCCTGACCAGTGGATCAACGACTACTTTGAGAACCCCTGGGCTCAGCTGGATATCTACAGGCGTAAATCCCGTTCAGACCGTTTCACCGCAGCTGCTACTTTGGAGTACAAGCCTCTGAAGTGGCTGAACTTCCTGGGCCGTGTGGGTGTGAACACATACGTCGGCAACAGCAGTTCCACCAGGGAGGCATGGCATTATAATGACTATGCCAAGAGGACCCGTTCCTATGCTTCTACAGGTGATATTTATTCCGTGTTCTATACCAATGCTTACCTGACCCAGCGTATCAACGCCGATGTCATGGCCTTCGCCGAGCACCAGTTCGGAAAGAACTTCGGCATCAAGGGTATGGTCGGATGGTCCATGAACTCCCGCTTTACTGAATACAAAGGTGTGACCGCTGCTCAGCTGGAGCTTGACAACCTATTCAACGTCGCAAACAAAGTGGGAGAACTCGGTGGTACGAACTCCATCACCCGTACCCGCGAGCAGTCAGTATACGCCAGCATCGACTTCAACTTTCTGGGCTGGATCTACCTGCAGTTGACCGGACGTAACGACTGGACCTCCCTGCTGGATCCCAGCAACTGGTCGTTCTTCTATCCCGGCGCCAACATGTCCCTGATGCTCTCAGACGCCATCCCCGCGCTGAAGAACAGCTCATGGCTCTCGTACCTGAAGCTCCGCGGAACATTCGCGAGAATCGGTACAGTGAATGTGGGTCCTTACAACCTGGACAATACGGCCGGCGTTTCGTCTCCCTTCCCCTTCGGCTCACTGACGGCATACTACCTCAGCTCGAGCATAAAGAACCGCTACATCAATCCTGAGTTCACCACCGAGTTCGAGGTCGGACTGGAAGTCGGCTTCCTGAAGGACAGGATCACCTTCGAGGCAGCGTACTACCATCAGGTAACGGATAACCAGACAGTCAGCATGGGTATTCCCCGCTCTACCGGAGCATCGTCCATGTTGGTTAACGCCGGTGTCATGACCGGTCAGGGCGTCGAGCTCGACCTGCGTCTGACCCCTCTGCTCGATTTCGGTGATTTCTACTGGAATGTATACGCGAACGCTACATTCGCCACCTCCGAGGTAACTGAACTGTACGGAGATGTGGATGAACTGGCAGTCTACAGCCCTATGTACGCCATAGTGGGCAAGCCGTTCCCTTATATCAAGGCCACAGACCTGAGACGTGACCCCGAAGGAAGAGTGATAGTGGATCCTACCACCGGTCTGCCGACTCTGGGAGACCTCGTGGACATAGGACGTACCGAGCCTAATGTCCGTATCGGACTGTCCACCGAACTGACTTGGAGGGATCTCTCCCTGAGCGCCACATTTGAGTACAGGGGCGGACACGTAGTGCGTTTCGACTCCGAGTACGAGATGCTGTTTGCAGGAACATCTGTCGTGACAGCGGTGAACGGCCGTCAGAGGTTCGTCTTCCCGAACTCCGTGCTTGAGGTCAAGAACGATCAGGGTGAAGTTATAGGATACGAGGAGAATAAGAACGTTACCGTTAATTCCGGCGGTAAGAATTTCTGGACTGATATCTACCGCTCGTGGAGAGCCGCCAGCATCATCAGCGCCAACTCCTGGAAGCTCCGCGAGGTGGCCCTGACCTGGAACCTCCCTGCCCGCTGGATGGAAAAATCCAAGGTGTTCCAGAGCGCAGCCGTATCCCTCGTGGGCCGCAACCTCTTCTACTGGACACCCGACACCAACGTATGGGGTGACCCTGATATGTGGTCCGGATCCTCTTCCAATGCACCCGGAGTTGTGGCCAACGCCATGGTCGGCTACAGGACATTCGGTTTCAACATCAACTTAACATTCTAATTTTTGAATACAATGAAAAAATTTATCATAATTGCATCAGTAGCACTGTTGGTGGGCGGAGTGTCCTCGTGCCACGACTGGCTTGATATCAACACCAGTCCGAACAGCGCTACCACTGCCAATATGACGGAGGCCCTGCTCCTTCCCGCTCTGCAGTATGACATATTGAACAATCATGTCAATACTACCAATGCATGGCAGCTTTCCCACCACCTCACCAAGTCAGGAGAGTACTCCGGAGGCTACGCTTTTCTCACGGGACAGGTGATGCCGCAGACCATGAACGACTGGTGGTCTACTTATTACTCCATCAACTATAACCTCAAGTTCGTGCACGATCTTGCAGTGGAGAACGAAGACCATGCCTATCAGGGTATCACGGAACTTCTGCAGGTTATAAACAACCAGAGGATGGTGGATATCTGGGGCAATATTCCCTACAGTGAGGCTGTAGATCCCGAGAAGTACAGACTGCCCAAGTACGACAAGGCCGAGGATATCTATGTGGACCTGGTACACCGTATAGACAGTGCTATCGAGAATCTGAAGATGGTGGCCGGAAATTACAATACCTCCCAGCTCGCTACAGTGGATATTATGTGCCACGGTGACCTGGATCAGTGGGTGCGTCTGGCATACAGCATCAAGCTCCGTGTGCTGATGCGTCTGTCGGATGTGCCCGAGAAGGTTCCCGGGCTGGACCTGAATGCCGAGCTTACTGATCTTGTGGGCAAGACCCTTGCCATCAGTGAGAATGTGGAGGCCAATCCCGGTTACCTGCCTGAAGACGGCAAGATGCAGATCCTGTATGAGAACTACGGATGGGACAAGAACGGCGGACGCAACACAAACCACCGTCAGTTTATGCCTACATCTGACCTCGTGGACATGCTGAGAGACCACAACGATCCCCGTCTGAGAGTCTATATTGATCCCCGTATTACATTAGGAGACGATGTGGAGAGCGGCTTCGCGATATATTCCCGCTTCGGTCTGGAAAATGAGTACTATGTAGGTATCCCTTACGGACAGGCCAGCCCTCCGAGAGAGTGGTATACCTCCACTACCGGTACTGGTCTTCTGGCCGGAGGTGCCGATAAGTCCAGCGGACGTCTGCGCTCCTCTACATTCATCGCCGGTTCCGAGGTGGGATTCCTCCTCGCAGAGGCTGCCCTGAAAGGATTCATCCCGGGAGGAGAGACTCAGGCCAAGCAGTATTACGAGGAGGCTGTCACCTCCGCCTTCAAGCGTCATGAGGCAGCCATGCAGGAGCCTACCGAGAACTATTCCAGCTATGTCAAAGAGCCTATGGTCGGCATGAAGGATCCCATCCCCGGTACTGCCGAGCAGGCTGCAAGGGAGTATCTCAGCCAGAACGACGATTTCTGCAACTGGGATCTGATGCAGGGTAATAAGCAGATACGGCCGGGATTCGTGCTGGGCAGCAAGGAAGAGCATCAGCTCTACGCTATCTGCGCACAGAGATGGCTGGCTTTCGTGGGATACAATCCTCTCGAGGCCTGGATCGAGCTGCGGAGGACGGACTATCCTTACCTGGAGTGCTCCAACCAGTTCAGTGTCTATAAGAATATCTCCCGTCTGCCTTATCCTCAGACTGAAAGAGATCTCAATGCCGAGAATGTCATGGCGGAGCCTGAGGTTGACATATTCGAGAGTAAAGTATTCTGGGATTTGAACAATCCTCAGAGAGACCGTGCGGAGTTGTATCAATAATTAAAATGAGAGTATAATGAAAACCATACGAAAATTCATGATATCAGTCATGGCGGGAGCTGCGGCCCTGTGTGCGACATCCTGCCTGGAAGACACTCCTCTAGTAGATTGGGATGATCTCGGGGTGGTGATAGAATTGCCTTACAATTCACATTATCTTGCCGCGCAGGAGGTAGAGCCGGGCGAGACTCTTACATTTGACCTGATGGTCAATTATACGGTGAGCGAGGTGTCCATGGTGACAGAGGACATACCGGTTACACTGGATGTCGACCTGTCGATGGTGGATGAGTACAACAAGACCAGTACTACCCAGTATGAGTGCTTTCCCGAGGGAACGTATGATTTCCCGCTCACATTGACTATCAAGAAAGGCTCGCGGCTTGCTGAGCAGACTATGACAGTGAATGTGGGTGATGAATTCGAGCCGGGCCATGCCTACATGCTTCCCCTGGTCATCGCCAATGTGCCCGAGGGCTATATCGCCAGCGGTAACTTCGGACACCTCTACCTGCGAATTCTTATGAAGTAATGCTTTTTCATGTACCTAATTAACGGGAAGGGGCCGCTTCACAGCGGCCCCTTTTTCTTTAACGAACTAATAACTAACCTTGATTGTCTACATGTTTCAGACATTGTTCATTGCCTTATGTATTGCTTTGTGACGTTTTTTTGCGTATATTTGAATAGTTTTACCTTTTAATTATAGCCACCATGAGAAAATTATCAGTATTTATCCCTGTTTTATCCCTGCTGCTGTTCTCCTGCGCCCCTGACGGTGACAGCAGTGTGACGGTCCTGGAGGAATCGCTCCGCAGCAGCGCCGAAGTCATTATGCCCGATACGGTGTGTACATTCCCGGATACTGTCATTTCTTCCTGCGCCATGATGATCGACGGACGGTATGCCGCGCTGGACATGAGCGACCGGACTTCGTATTCCTTGATAATTTATGATACGGAGACAATGCTGCCCGTGTCGCATTATCTGCATTACGGCAACGGACCGCAGGAAGTGCTCGGTACGATGGTGAGCGTAGTGGAGGGAAAGATATTGGTTCAGGATTTCTCCAACCGTATTCTATATCAGATACCTTGCACGGAGGCTGTCGAGGGGGACGGGCTGACTGGCCGCGGGTACAGTTTCATGTCTGATGCCGTTCTGCCGTACGGGAACAGCCTGGTTGCCATGAATCCTTACTGGTTCGAGGATGAGCGTCTGGGGATCAGTAACGGAGAGCCCAGACTATTTCTGTCTGACGGGACTTATGCTCCTTATGATGAGACAAAGCTTCGCTCCAATACCGCCATGGATGCAGTCCTGTTGAGTTCTGCCTCCAACTCCAGGATAGCCTATGTCGACCGGACATGCCCGTTGGTGGAGTTATATGACGATACGTTGGGACTTGTCAGGACGGTGTACGGACCGGGCACGGAGATGCCCCTGTACTGGCAGAACGGCAATACCAATATTGTATGGGAGGAACTTCCTCTGACTACGTGGCAGTCAGCCTGCGCGGATGACGATTACATGTATCTCTTGTGGAACGGGTTAAAGGACGACCAGAAAGTGGAAAGACCGGAGAGTTATATGTATGAGGCCAATGGTGAGGAGAAGGACCTGCTGCTGGTTGTTCTGGACTGGGACGGTAATCTGGTCAAGGCTTTCCGTCCGAAGGGGCTTACCTCATACGCTGTACTCAGTACAGGAGAGGGAGGAGGTGTCCTTTACGCCTCAACAATAGATGAGGACATGACGCGGCTTTCTATTCTTCGTTACCACCTCTTCTGACATCTGTCTCTCTGATTATCTGAATATTGTTTTGTCGGGTTGAAAATTTTGTATATCTTTGCACCCCCTTATAATAGGGGGATTGCAACAAAATTTTATGTATTAACTTAAAAATCAACACAGTGGACACATTAAGCTACAAAACAGTGTCGGCTAACCCGAACATGATCGAGAAGAAATGGGTAGTGGTTGATGCGACAGACCAGATCGTGGGCCGCCTTGCTTCCAAAGTGGCAATCATGCTGCGCGGAAAGAACAAGGTGTACTACTCCCCGAACATGGACTGCGGCGATTATGTCATCATAATCAACGCCGAGAAGGTCCGTTTCACCGGGAAGAAGCTCACCGACAAGGTCTATGTACGTCACACCGGCTATCCCGGAGGTCAGCGTTTCGCTACTCCCAAGGAACTTCTCGCCCGCAAGCCGGAAGCCGTAGTGAGGGAGGCCATCCGCAAGATGCTCCCCAAGACCCGTCTGGGTGCCAAGATGTACAGGAACCTTCATGTATACGCAGGTCCCGAGCATCCTCATCAGGCCCAGTCTCCAGTATTAATCAACATTAATGAACAAAAGTAAACAGAGCACATGGAAGTAATCAACGCCCTTGGAAGACGTAAATCAGCTGTCGCTCGCGTTTATGTGACTGCAGGCAAAGGCAACATCACCATCAACGGCCGTACCCTTGAGGACTACTTCAAGGAGGATACTCTCCGTTACATCGTGAAACAGCCTCTGAGTGTTACCGAAACTCTGGCCGACTTCGACATCAAGGTGAACCTTGACGGCGGTGGAATCAAAGGCCAGGCCGAGGCACTCCGCCTTGCCATATCCCGCGCACTCTGCGAGATCAACAAGGAGGCCTATCGTCCGGTTCTGAAGTCCAACGGTTTCCTCACCCGCGATGCCCGCGAGGTCGAGAGAAAGAAACCCGGACAGCCCGGTGCACGTAGACGCTTCCAGTTCAGCAAACGTTAGTATTTACGTAAGATTATCAGAATGCACAGTCAGGATTCAAAACGGACAGACCCTTTCACCGGTTACTGCGCGTTTGTCCTGCTGCGGAAAATTTCGAAGACCGGCCGCATGAGAGCGACCGCTACTTCAAAATTAACAAAGAGAACTCTTGTATAACACAGAGACAAAATTAACAAAACAATGCCCAGAACAAATTTCCAAGATTTACTTGATGCAGGTGTTCACTTCGGTCACCTGAAGAGAAAATGGAATCCCAAAATGGCTCCTTACATCTTCATGGAGAAGAACGGAATCCATATCATAGACCTGCATAAGACTGTTGTAAAGATAGACGAGGCCGCGAACGTAATGAAGCAGCTCGCCCATGCGGGCCGCCGTATCCTTTTCGTGGCTACCAAGAAACAGGCGAAGGACATCGTGGCAGAGTATGCCCAGAGTGTCGGAATGCCTTACGTGACTGAAAGATGGCCCGGCGGAATGCTTACTAACTTCCCCACCATCCGTAAAGCTGTCAAGAAGATGCACACCATCGATGAGATGATGACCAACGGTACTTTCGAGACCCTCGCCAAGAGAGAGCGTCTCCAGATTACCCGTCAGAGGGCCAAGCTCGAGAAGAACCTCGGTTCCATCGCTGACCTCAACCGTCTTCCCGCAGCCCTTTTCGTAGTGGATGTACAGAAAGAGATGAATGCCGTAAAGGAGGCCAACCGTCTCAATATCCCGGTTATCGCAGTTGTTGATACATGTTGCGATCCCACTCCAGTTGATTATGTGATTCCCGGTAATGACGATGCCGCCAAGTCAGTTTCGGTCATCCTCGATGCTCTGTGCGGAGCCATCAAGGAGGGACTGGAAGAGAGGAAGCTCGAAAAGGACAAAGAGGAAGAGGCCCGCGAGGCTGAGAATGCCGCATCAGGCAAGAAGATGCGTCCCCGCAAGGGTGGTGCTCCCAAGGCTGAGGCCGCTGCTCCCGCAGTAGAGGCTGCACCTGCAGCAGAGGAGACTCCCTCCGCAGAGCCCGCTGAAGTCAAAGAATAAATTTAGGAGGAAAAACAATGGAAATTAAAGCAATAGACGTACAGAAGCTCCGCAAGATGACCGGAGCCGGAATGATGGACTGCAAGAAGGCCCTCATCGAGGCTAACGGTGATTATGAGAGAGCCAAGGAGATAATCCGTGAGAAAGGCAAGCTCGTGGCTGCCAAGAGGGCTGACCGCGAGACCTCCGAGGGTGCTGTCGTAGCCAAGGTGGACGGCAGCAAGGGTATCCTCCTGTGCCTCGGCTGCGAGACCGATTTCGTGGCCAAGAACGAGGAGTTCCAAGCTCTTGCCAATGCCATCGCCGATGCAGCCATCAAGGCTCTGCCCGCTGACATGGAGGCCCTCAAGGCCTGCACTATCGCTGACGGCCGCACAGTTGAGGCCGCCATCACCGAGCAGATCGGCAAGACCGGTGAGAAGCACTCCCTCGTAGCTTACGAGAAGATCGAGGCTCCCTACATCATCTCCTACATCCACACCATCAACGGCAAGCTCGGCGCTATCGTCGGCTTCAACAAGGAAGTTCCTGTCGATCTCGCCAAGGGCGTGGCCATGCAGGTAGCTTCCATGAACCCCGTCGCAGTCAACAAAGAGGCCGTACCTCAGAACGTTATCGACGAGGAACTCAAGGTGGCAGTGGAGAAGACCAAGGAGGAGCTCGTGAAAAAGGCAGTTGACGCCGCTCTCAGCAAGGCCGGTATCAACCCCGCCCACGTCGACAGCGAGGACCACATCCAGTCCAACACCGCTAAAGGCTGGCTCACCCCCGAGCAGGCTGACCAGGCCCGCGAGATTATCAGGACCGTCTCAGCCGAGAAGGCCGCCAATCTTCAGGAAGCCATGGTCAACAACATCGCCAACGGCCGTCTGAACAAGTTCTTCAAGGAGAACACCCTCGAGGAGCAGGAGTATCAGATGGGTGACGGCAAGACCTCGGTCAAGGCCGCTATCGCAGCCGTGGACAAAGATGCCAAGGTGACCGTCTTCAAGCGCATCTCCCTCGTTGACTAATCTCTCTGAGATTCAGAATAATCATAAGGCCGGAAGGACATCGTATCCTCCCGGCTTTTTGTTTTTCATTCGTTACTTAGCTTGAAAAGCATACCTTTCAGTCGCAGTATAATTCTCACTTTACATTTTAGTTAAATTGTTCATTTCTGATTATTAGTGTTTTATGTTTCTGATGAAATGTTAAGTGTTGCTGTGGAACTTTTTCTACATTTGCATAAATCTTTTGACGTACGATGAAAAGGAGATTCTTGAATGTTTTTATGGCGCCGGTCGTGATATGGTCGGCGCTGCTGCTGACTGCCGGATGCGGAGGCAGGGTGCCCCGGCTTACGGAGGAGGAAACGGATCTGGTAATGTCTTCGGTCGGACTGATGCGGGTGCTGTTGGTGACTTCTTCTGAGGATTCGCTGGTACTGCGTACGCCCTGCGTGGACCTGGCAGAGGAGGACCTGCAGTCCGAGGTCTATGACCGTCTGGCCCGCAGGATAGTAGCCACGGTTACGGATTCCACGCAGGACGGGGTGGGGTTGGCCGCTCCCCAGGTCGGCCTTAGCCGTCGGGTAGTGGCCGTAATGCGCTATGACAAGCCCGGATACCCGTTCGAAGTATATCCCAACATCCATATCGAGTATTTTTCCGACCAGAAGCAGACCGGCCCGGAAGGCTGTCTCTCCATTCCAGATATCGCCGGTGACGTTGAGCGCTCGCAGCAGGTGGTCATCCGCTACACCGATCCAGGGACTCTGTCGGAGGTCCGCGATACCGTGGACGGCTACACGGCAGTCATCTTCCAGCACGAAGTCGACCACCTCGAAGGTATCCTGTTCACGGACAGGATGATAGCTCCGGCTGGTTCGCCGGATTCCGAAAGGTAACGGTAATACGCTGCTTCTCCAGTCACCTTCCGAAGGTGGGCTTTTCACCCCCTCTCCATTTACTCCTTCCGAAGGAGTTAAGGGGGGGTAACTCACCTTCCGAAGGCGGGACGATTTTGCGGGAAAACCGCACACCTTCTGAAGGTGGGAAAGGGCTGGACGGAACGGAAACGCCGCTACAGACGCTGTGGCGGGCAAGGCGCGAAAACTCACCTTCCGAAGGTGAGACGATTTTGCAGGAATACTGCACACCTTCCGAAGGTGGGGAAAAGCTGGACTAACTCCTTCGGAAGGAGTCGTGCTTTCCCGCTATTCGTCTACTCCTTCGGGAGGAGTAATGGCGTCTCAAACAAAGCAATTCCCACTATACAGAGCCTGCATAAGCGATATCGTAGTTCCTGCACTTTATAACTCCTTCGAAAGGAGTCGTACTTTCGCGCTATTCGTTAACTCCTTCCGAATGAGTTAATGGAAGGGGAACGCTGCTAAAAACTCACCTTTCGAAGGCGGGACGATTTCGCGGAAGGCCTGTAGCAGGGGATCGGTGGAAAGGCCATGCCGCAACGGCAGAGAATCGCGGAAAATGCTGCCGTTGTGGAAAGGTGGCGAAAGGAGAATGTGGCCCAGGGGGTCTGTAGTAGGGGAATAGTGAGAAAGGCCATGCCACAACGGCAGAGAAATGCGGGAATTGCTGCCGTTGTGGAAAGGGGGGCTAAAGGAGAATGTGGCCCAGAGGGGCTGTAGCAGGGGATTGGTGGAAAAGGCAATGCCGCAACGGCAGAGAAACGCGGAAATTGCTGCCGTTGTGGAAGAGGGCGGAATGAGATGGGAAAACAGGGGCGTGTGAAAGGGCGGGAATAAAAAACCCCGGCTGCCGGAGATGTGGCGGTCGGGGTCTGTTGGTTCTGCGGGACCGGAGTGTTCCGGGCGGGCTGTTACTTCAGCACGCCGAGTTCCTTGCCGATCTTGGTGAAGGCTGCGACGCATCTGTCGAGGTGCTCCTTCTTGTGGCCGGCGGATACCTGTACGCGGATACGGGCCTGGTCTTTAGGCACTACAGGGTAGTAGAAGCCGGTTACGAAGATGCCTTCGTCCTGCAGTCGGGCGGCCATCTCCTGGGACAGCTTGGCGTCGTACAGCATGACGGCGCAGATGGCTGACTCGGTGGGCTTGATGTCGAAGCCGGCGGCCTTCATCTTGCTGATGAAGTAATCGGTGTTCTCGTGCAGGCGGTCCTGAAGCTCGTTGGACTCCTTCATCATGTCGAACATGCGGATACCTGCGGCTGCGATCATGGGAGGAATCGAGTTGGAGAACAGATAAGGTCTCGACCTCTGGCGCAGCATGGCGATGATCTCCTTCTTACCGGTGGTGAATCCGCCGACGGAGCCGCCGAATGCCTTTCCGAGGGTGCCTGTGATGATCTCGATCTGGCCGCGGAGGTTGTAACGCTCGGTAACACCGCGTCCGGTCTTGCCTACGACGCCGGCTGAGTGCGACTCATCGACCATAACCATGGCGTTGTACTTCTCGGCGAGGGCGTGGATCTTGTCCAGAGGGCATACGTTGCCGTCCATGGAGAACACACCGTCGGTGACGATGATGCGATGACGCTGGGCCTGGGCTTCCTGGAGGCATTTCTCCAGCTCTGCCATGTCGGCGTTGGCGTAACGGTATCTCTTGGCCTTGCACAGACGCACGCCGTCGATGATGGAGGCGTGGTTGAGGGAGTCGGAGATGATGGCGTCCTGCTCGTTCAGAAGAGGCTCGAACACACCGCCGTTTGCATCGAAGCAGGCTGCATAGAGGATAGTGTCCTCAGTTCCGAAGAACTCGGCAATCTTGGCCTCGAGGGTCTTCTGCAGGTCGCCTGTACCGCAGATGAAACGTACGCTGGCCATTCCGTAGCCGTGTGTGTCGAGGGCTTCCTTGGCGGCGTTTACCAGTTCCTTGCTGTCGGCAAGTCCGAGGTAGTTGTTGGCGCAGAAGTTAAGAGCCTTGGTGCCGTCCTGGAGAGTGATTTCGGGACCCTGGGGGGTTACGATGACGCGCTCCTCTTTGTAGAGGCCGGCTTCTCTGATGCTGTTCAACTCATTCTGAAGATAGGCTTGAAAATCTTTATACATAATATTGTGTTTTTAGAGAAATTTTCTGAATGCAAAAATAATAAAATAGCGGTGGAGTTGTCATCCGCATGAAATAATTCCGTACTTGTAACAAAAATTTGAAAACTCCGGAAGTTTTTTTAGTTTTGCGCCCTGATTATGACAAACAGGGAACAAATACTGAGAAATACGGCCTCACTTTTTCTGGAGCGTGGCTGCAAGTCGGTGACTATGGACGAGGTGGCTTCTGCCAACGGTATGTCCAAGCGCACTCTCTACGAGCTTTTCCATGACAAGGCGAAGCTTCT
>ERZ780043.180-NODE-180-length-13137-cov-15.8364_pt1 | contig 13137 bp, 16 predicted proteins | sample MGYA00511850_ERZ780043 | MGnify/ENA primary metagenome ERZ780043 (study PRJEB29588, sample SAMEA2161608) | human gut metagenome | biome: human gut; feature: human-associated habitat; material: faeces | place: Denmark | collected 2008/2010 ... | reverse complement strand
AGCCGAGCAAGAAGAAATCAGAAAAAATGGAAAGCAAAAAGGCTGTCAGAACTGACCCTTTGGAGGAATCAATTTCGTAACAGCCCCTTTTTTATTGCATTCTTATTCGATTGAGATTGTTTTAAACTTTTTCTATATTAACAGTGATTACAAAACTTTTTTTATCTAAACAAGTTTTAAGACGATTTAATCCTGTAATATATGAATCAACTTTAGTAGAATCTTTCGATACAGTAGAATCGTCCAATTTAGATGGGTTTTGACCACCAAAATAACTTCCCCAAGCTAATGCTCCCTTATAAGTTATTTCATTATTATTTTGAGTAGCTGTTACACCACTACTTTTAGTAAATCCAGAATTGCTAATTGTTCCAATTGTTCCAGAAGGAAAATTGATATATTCTTTTCCATCATCGTTTATTTTCAATTTATCAGTAAAGCTAAAATTTATATTGAAACTTTGATTACCTAAAGATGTGAAGTCGAATTCGGCACTACTACCTTTAGCAGTAAACGTTAATTCGAAATTAAAATTCAAATCTTCTTCGGATGCACTTCCAGAGGGACTTATATATTTTCCATTTGAGTTAGGACCTAATCTAATTGTTGAATCGGAAGAAGAAGCAGTAACATCAAAATTATATCTATGATCTTCAACACCATCAACAGTGACATCCACATTGGATTTGGTACTAATGTTTTGAGCAACAATTACCCAAGAAGAGAAACCAACACTAGCAGCAGTTAAACAACCCAAAGCTAAGATGGAAGCCAAAATTACTTTATTATTTCTTACCTTCTTCTTCATAGGGTTTATTTACCTACTGTTTGTCCATTTTGTCAATAATCAAAAGTAGCAGTTAACTTTAAGGTGCCTTTTAAAGCTGTCCTCATTTCTGCAAACTCTTGCCCAGCATTTTGATAGTATTCACGCAAGCCCTCTGTAGGTTGATTGTCTTTGTAGAATTGACTAGGATCTTTTCCACCAAAATAAGAACCCCACTTGAAAGAAAATGTTTTATCAGGATTATTAGGTGTATCATTTATATCATAAATCTTTCCACCTGCAGGATAAGAATCTGGTAAATTGAACGTAAATTCATTTTTTACTAATTCTATATATTTCCAAGATGATTCTGTTTGTTCACCTCTCACTCCAACCAAATCTTTAGTTACCGAATTTTTATCATCTGCTACATCTTTTTGAAGCTCAAAAGCAATCTTTAAAGTTAAATCTTGTCCATCAACTTTTTTAGCCGTGAGTGAATTATAAAATGCTTCTCCAACAACAATATTCAAATTTCCTATTTCTATATTCCAATCAGGCTCACGATCAGTACCAGTTTTTCTTTCAATAGTTAAATTAGGATTTGATTTTCCAACATCTTCAGCAACAAAAATTTTATTTTCAGCTAAACTAAAAGTTAGCTCTACTGATCTATCTTCGACTGTATCAACATCAATATCAGCTTCACCATCTCCAGAGGGCTTGTTTACACCGATAACCCAAGTAGCAAAACCAGTTGTCAATAATGCGACAGAAGCAAAAGCTAACGAACCACCTAACAACCACTTACGTCTAGACTTTGATTTCAATTCTTTACGCATAGATAAAAAAATCCTTTCTTTTATGTTTTATCCCTTTAATAAAAAATAAATAGTAGTTTAAATCTTCAATATTATAAGTAATGCTATTTACTATGTAAAGCCTTGTGTAAAAATAGTCGGTTTTTCTTTTTTTAAAAGAAAGAGTAAATATTTACTCATCCTAATATATTTAACTTGAATATTAATAGTCTTTATTTAAATTATTCTTCAAATCTCCTATTCATTTCTTTATCTTCTATTTTCTTTATCATTTTTAGAATTATTTATGTTTTCTTTCTTCTTCTTTTCATCCATAACCATATAAATAATCTTATATACAAATTGCAGCACAAGGTAGAATGATCAATACGACCATTCCAACCTTAGAAGTAATAAAGAAATAAATATATCCGAATAAAATCCTTCGACGTAAACTTAACTTAAGTAACTACTTTAATCACCACTCATAATCTTCATCAAATTTAGTCTTTATATCAAAGTCAAATTTTATAGAGATAGAATCTAAATCAAAATAAGGTTTTACTTTTTTCTTTAAACTATTTAAGAAAGGAGTTATTACATCGTCATAACTTCTAATTCTTATTTCTTCAACTATGTCTTTTAAGAATTCATCTCTATCTCTCAGATCAGTAGGAGCTTCAGAATAGCAATATAAAACTCCTTTAAAATATAAAGTGTTATTAGATAAGAATGTTTTTGCTCTATTTAAAGAGAAGTTATTATACCTTCCATGGTAATGAATCTTATAGATAATACTTTTTCCTTTATAAAAATCATAATATCCTTGATATCCACTAAAATCTTCTATTGAAGAAATAATGTATTCAATTATTCCTTCTTTAGATGTATCGAGAATAGAATTTGGCTTTTTTTCATAATTATAATTTGGAAGATCATAATGCTTAGCTAATAAAGATTTTGCTTTCTTTAAAGAATCTACTGCATTATCAAAGTTTGAACTTATGATAAGACCTATGGCTAGACAAAGGTCTTCACTAGAAGCAATCTTTGATCCTTCCTCTTCTATCAATTGAGAATTAATCAAATAATAATAAGCAATGAAATAAGCGATGATTTCATTGCCTTTGATAAAGGGTTTCTTCTTGATGATGTTTACATAGTTTTCACTATGTATGAAACACTATCATATTCATCAAATTTTATTTCATCTTCATCATCTGCAAGTGCTGAATTAATTCCATATAAGATATCTAATAATAATGAATAGTCTCTTATGACACCGAAACCATCACCAAAATCATATATTTCTTTAATTAAGCTTATTAAAAATTGCAAACTTTCTGTAGAGATAAAGCTATAGTCACCATTAGAGTTCTTTTCATTTCCAGCATCATAGTATTTATAAAAAGTATCGATTACATTTTCCTGTTCTTTTACGATAAATCTCAATTCATTGAATGTTTTTTTCTCTTCATCAATTTTATTATTGATATATTCATTAAATATTAACCCATTATTCAAAGCAGATTCATATAATTTGAATGCTATCTTATAGTCATAATCAAAAATAAATATAACTACAACATCCAAAGAATAATAAGTTTTATCCGAGCAAGAAATAACATTAGTGTCTGTATAAATCTTGCTACCAGCACTAACGTTCAAAGGATCTTTTATCTTTTCGACTTCGCAATTCAGCATCTTTGCAATATCAGTCAAATTCATAAAACCACGCTTGTTATCGACCAATATCTGATATCCATCAATAGTTATAAATTTATAATCCATAGAAAAGCTCTCTTTTAGAAATTATAAGGCATATATAATTCTTATAAAAGCAACATTTTAAAATATGTCTTTTTATTTTTTTATAATCTTAATTTCATTAATGTTATAAGTAGTAGCATCAATGAAGATGAAAGACAGATCAAAGTAAATCCTTTGCTTATTTCTACTATAGTAATTACCCTTACTTATTTAGTAATAACCTTTGTTAAGATGGGAATATATACCAATGTGATTATGGTTAATCTAGTCTTCCTCTTCTCAGTTTTAGGCTTAGTAAGCCTTCCTATCCATCGTAAAAACTGAATCTAATTACTAGTTAGTTCTGCTTATTTGGTGTTTTCAGTATTGACGATGGTTATGTAATTAGAATGTGTTAAAGTTTTAAGGATATTTGAGGAGAAATCTTATGGAAACAATAACTAAAATCAATAATAACGATGAATATTTTTGGGCGGTAGGCAAAGTTCTTTATTTTTCACAATGTATTGAACATGATTTGAAATTGACTTACTCTCTTCTTAACCCAAATATCAATTTTGATAATATTAAGAAACTAACTTTAGGAACTACAGTGAAAAAACTCAAAGAAAAAGATTCTTCATCGAAACATCCATTTTTAGGCACTGAAGATTACGATCTATTAGATCAAATTACAAAGATTAGAAATAGATATGCTCATGAATGCTTTATTGAATGGGTGTATAAGTCAAAAGATAGAAATAAAGCTTTTACCAAATCAGCTAATAGGCTTATTAATGATCACAATAGATTAGCAAAGCTATATAGGGTAATTGAGAAAATTAGAATAGATTTAGCTAAAGAGCAAGATGTTGAGTCTATTTATCTAAAGTCTTAATATATTTTATTTGTACTTTCGTTATCTAAGATATGATCTTTTACCCATGTATCAAACTGCTGATAAGTTATTTCACCTGCAGCCAAAGAAAAATAGCCATCTATTAATTCCTTGTCAGTAAATGTATAGTTAATTTTATTCTCTTCTAAGATATATAAAAGCGTTAAAGCACCAATTCTTTTGTTTCCATCTATAAAAGGGTGATTATTTACTAACAAATAACTTACTCTTGATGCTTTATCTATTATGGAAGAATAAAATTCTTTACCATCAAATGATTGCAACGGAGAATAAATACAAGATTCCAAACTACCTTCATCTCTTAGTCCAAAAGAACCACCAGTTTTTCTAATAAGCTTTTCTTGGAATTCTATTATTTGTTCTTTTGTAATCCAAATCATTTAGCTAATTCCTTAAAAGCATCTATGTGTTTATCTATAATTTTATCAGCGATTGAATTGGCTTCATCATTAGGTAAACAATTAATACTTCTTTTAATCTCAAAAGGAATTTTCTGCTCTCTAATAGTTTGCCTTATAAAAAGATTTATGGCTGTATTAAAGCTCATGCCAAAATCAGAAAAAATACTATCAGCTTCCTCTTTTATTTTTTTATCCAATCTAATAGTTACATTAACAGTTTCCATACTAACTCACCTCTCTAAAAGTATATTAGATTTGCAATTGCCTTGCAAATGCTTTGTAATTGCAGTAGAAGAATTATTAGCAAATAAATGACTTTACTTTAAGTATGGATAAATATAATCTTGAGTAGATTTGAGAAAAGCTTATCGGAGATCAAGTCAACTTCCTATCTTCCAATCAAAAGACTAGCACCAGTCTTATTCAAAGCAATCTAAAAATCAATAGCGGAGATGTAAACAAAAAAGAAGCTGTTTAAAAACCTTCAGCCGAAGAGGATTTGAAAACAGCTCCTTTTTATTTATATTTGAGATACGTCGCCATTTTCGTATTCTACAATTTCTTTATTGCCATTTATTTCAACCTTAATGGATGAATTAAAAGTAATTGAAATTACTTTACCAATAGTACCTTGAGGTATGTTTCCTTTTGCTACTAAGGTCTTAACATTATCTCCAACATTAACAAAATACTTAAGATATTGTTTAATCTCATCAACAATTCTGTAATTCTTTCCAAATCTATCGTATACAATTTTTTCGAATTCTTGAGAATCTTTTATGAAATTATTTTGATCTTCAATTGTTTTAAAACCAACATATTCAAAAGTTATCTCATTATCTAGATATTGACTATCATACTCATTTGATAATTTGTCCGCTAAATCTATTAGATGTTTATCAATCTCTTCCCCCATCGGGAAAGTCATTTGAATAGACGAAATCTTTTTTTGAATCATCCTCATACCAGATAGGTAATGATTTATAATCAAACATTAATTTAATAGTTTTCATTTATTTTTTTCCTTTGTAATATTCTCACTAACAGGGTATGCAGTTACTATATAACCATTTGCCCCTACTGCAATCAATAGATTGAATGTTCGTCTTCGTATTTTCTAATTCCTTCTTAGTTGAGCAATCTTATAACACCGTGATTGAATCATATGAAAACTCAGTCAGATTCATAAGTAGATTTGAGAAAAGCTTATCGGAGGTCAAGTCAACTTCCTATCTTCCAATCAAAAGACTAGCACCGGACTTGTTCAATGCTCTATCTAAAGAATCAACAGCAAAGATGTAAACAAAAAGCCAGCTCTCTACAGGGGCTGGGGGTTTTATGTTATTTCTTGAATAATTCAGAATGTGTTCCTAGACGATAAAGCATCAAAATTAATGCGTTATTATCAATTTCATAAATAAGTAACCAATCAGGCTCTATATGGCATTCACGAGTTCCTTTATAACTACCAGACAGGTCATGGTCTTTGAATTTTGTGTCTAATTTCTCCTCATTGGCTAATATGTTGATTACTTCAAATAATTTATCTAAATCCTTTCCTTGCTTTTTGGCAAGTTTCAAGTCTTTTTTGAATTGATTAGTAAATTGAATGCTACACTTCATTTATTCAAAGCGTCTTTCAAAGCTTCCATACTTGTATATTTAGGTGCTTTAGGATTAGAAAGAAGCTCTTTTCCTTCTTTAATAGCTTTAGCAGTTATTTCGTTAGGTACATCGAGCTTTAATTCAAAAGGAATGCCATTTTCACGAATGGCTGTTCTTAAAAACATATTAACAGCAGTTGTCAAACTAAGTCCTAATTCATTGAAAATAGCCTCAGCTTGATCTTTTACAGCTTTATCAGTTCTGATATTTAAATTAGTTGTAGACATCTTTAATACCTCCACAATTATTATTCTATATTATTTTCGTTTATTGTCAACATATATGCCGAACTTTTACATTATAAAATCATCATTTGCTAATTAAAGAGGATTTGAAAACTGCTCTTTTTTATTTATATTTAAAAAACGTCTCCACTATCATGATCTACAATTTCTTTATCAATTTTTTATGTTTAACTTTTAATAATTTTTCGGATCAATAATTAGTAGTTTATCAGTCTCGTAACCTGCAACTCCTATAGGATAGCCATCTTTACCACAAAGAGAAAAAGAAGACTTCAATCTCATCACTCCAAAATTCCTAAAGCCTTATTTAGAATTTGTCAAAAAGAATAGACAAGCTTTCAAAGCCACCGAACAAAGACCTGAAATATTTAAAGTAGAAAAGTCTTTTCAAAGGATGCAACAAGGAGTATTTAATCCTATACTAGACCATTACAAAGTAAAAGAAGAAGATAAGGAATATATCTTCACCTTCTTCACTCAAGGCATAATATCAGTAGTGTTCAGATGGATTAAGAATGACTGCAAAGAAGAAATAGATACTATGATAAATTTAATTCAGCACTGCGTAAGAAGAGTGGATTAGATTGACGAAATAGGAAGAAGCAAAGTACCATCATTAAGCATCGATATCTTATCAGCTGTGCAGACAATTGCATTTTTCCCATGTACAAATTTAGAATTTATGAGATTCTTAAATGCTTTAGTATCCGAAGCATTAAAGTTTTGCCCAGTTTTTATCTCTACACATGAGATCTTTCCTTCTCTCACTAAAATCATATCTACTTCATTTTGCTCAGAATCTCTATAGTAATATAGAGTCTGCATAATTCCTTCATTCATAAAAGACTTTCTTATCTCATTAAAGACAAATGTCTCAAAGAATCTTCCCTTGAGAAAACTGTTTTGCAAGGTCTTAGCATCAGTTATTCCACATAGATAAGCAGCCAATCCTGTATCAAAGAAATACATCTTTGGTCTTTTCACCACTCTCTTTACTATTGATTCCTCATTGTATGGCTCTACTAAATAAATGATTGCTGTCTTTATTAGAACCGAAGTCCAGCTTTTTATAGTGTTTATTGAAACGCCTATATTCTTGGCATAGTTATCATAAACCAATTCTTCACCTGTGTTTGAAGCTAAAAGTTTTAAGAAATTCAAGAATTTAAATTCATCTTTTATATTTATTATGTCTCTAAGATCCTTTCCTAAATAAGTGGTTATATAAGATGAATAGAACACAGAAATATTTATAGAAGGATCAGCATAGAGAACAGGAAAGAAACCTTTGACAATATATTCAAAAGCTTGAGATTCCTTCAATGTATATCTAAGGCTTCTTTGAGAATCTTTAGCAAGATTAACTTCGAAAGGAGAATTATCCTTCCCTAAAATCTCATTTATTGAAAGATTACTCATATCTAGAATAGCTACCCTTCCGGAGAGAGACTCTTCAGCTCTATCTAACAAGTCTTTTCTTTGGGATCCAGACAATATATACATGCCATTGCTTTCCATATTCCCTCTCTTTAATCTAGATTCATTTACTATTCTTTCTATCTCAACAAATAGTTCTGGCGCCTTTTGTGCCTCATCTATAATCAATGGAGAAGGATGAAGATCCAAGAAGCTTCTAGGGTCTTTTCTTGCAAAAGCCAAGTTAAATGAGTCATCAAGTGAAATATAATTAAAACCTTTGGAGTTAAAAGAATTGAATAATTCAGTTGATTTACCAATTTGCCTTGGCCCTGTAAGTAAAGTTATTGGAAAATGCTTAACACAATCAATAATAGTTTTAGTTATAAATCTAGGAATCATTAGTAATCTCCTCTGTAATTTCTGCAGTGGCACTGCATTTTTTACAATTTCATTTTATATCATTTATGTGAGCGAATCAATAATAATAGGTCACTAAAGTTATAAAGACATGGGCTTTAAAAACTATTTTTGCTTTCACATCAATACTACTTTATATTTCCCAATTTCTTTAATTAAAAGGAAATTTTCAAATCATAAAATGAAGCCCCCTCACCGACTTTTTTGTCAACTTTTCTACTCAAGCAGTGTCATTATGACGTTATTTGTTTCCGATTAATTGTCCTTTAGCATTCAATCGGGAAATCAACGGTATGAAGAAACTGAACAGCAAATACGTCGAATCGGTCGTCAAAAAAGCAGCAGATGGCAAAATCGTCGTGGCTCACAGAGAAAAAACTCTGGAACACGGTCCAAATCGAGAAAAGGCAGGAGACGAAGGGCAAAAAAAAGATTGGAAGACCAACATGGAAGCCAGGGTCAAATCAACCATGGAAAAGTATGGTGATTTCAAACAAGAAATACCACGGAAACAAATAACGTCATAGCGGCAGGGGAATATCATCTAATTTCGCCTTCAAAATAGACTAATTATTAGTTCTGATACGTAAGCGTAAATTTTATCCCGTTCGAACCTCCTGGTTAGATTATTCGTAAATCCATCCAGGTTGTCGAATGTAAAATTCTTTTACGCTTACATCTCAAAAAATAAATCAGAATTGATTATTTTTACAAAAAAAAGTCCGATACCGAAGTATCAGACATAAATACAAGAATGACTTTAATTACCTATTGTGATACAGTTGCACCACCTTAGTTAATTTTGCAACTCTTTGTTTATTTCATATTTTATCACTGAACACGTGAAGTCGCCTATGCTAAATTTATGTTAAATACCTGCTAACTTTTACTGAACATGGTAGAAAAAGCTTGGTTAGCTATTTCTAGTTTACCAAGCCATTATTTTTGAAGTGGCAGTGATTACTTATTATAATACAATTACGCACCCCTGACAGGATTTTACGCACCCATCGTTATCGAACATAGATATGAATAAATAATTAAGCATCTTCCCCTCGAATGAACACTTTAATGCGCCTAATAAATTCTTCTTCAGATTCCTTGATATTACCTTTGTCTCCTGGATCATATACTGCAAATACGCCAAATTTAGATGGTGCATCTTTGATTGAGTACATTTGGTCTACGTTGTTGGTTTGATCCTCATATGGAACTTGCGTTGGATATATTAATGCTGCACCGCAAAACTTATCTTTTTCCGTTAATGAATAGTAATAAGAATAAGCATGAATCTGCCTGATGTCATTGTTATCTACATCATTCGCATATTTGCTGAAACGCATGCTTTTGAATTTTGCGTCGAAAACGAAGACTCTCCCATCTTTTTTGTTTGTTAGCACCAAATCTGGTCTGTTATTTTTCATATAAAAAGTATTGTCATAAAAGGATATAACTGTTTGAGAGTCCACTTTCCAATCAGGAAGATTCATTCTCAATAAATTGTATAAATACATTTCCCACAAGAACGATGCATCGATAAGATATCCGCTTATACCGGAAATTTTTGAGTTTTCACCAGAATTCAAATCTTCGTTATTCAATAGCACCTGAGCATATCTTAAAGGCCTCTTGAAATCAGAATAAAGGCTGTTAAGAAGCGATTTATCCTTTAAAATATTTTTAATCAAACCCTTTGAGCATTTTTTATTGGAATAGTTGTCTTTAAGATATATCTTTAATCCAGCAATATCAGGAAGTTCCAGACTCTTTGTTATCTCACACTTCTTGCAAGCTTCATATAGAACATCAATGATGTTTTGGATATCCTTCATCGTTTGATACTTGTAAGTCACCTTTTTATCGAACATTAGGATGTCCTTATTGACTTAAGAAGGAAGGAAAGACAAGGGAGGAAATCGTGCAGATCCTCAAAGACGACTACATCAAGGCCTGGAAGTCTTTGGAGATAAGCTAAAAAGAAAGAGGCAATCGACTCAAAATCGGTTGCCTTTTATCATTAGCAATCTTTTTCGATATACTGCTTCCACTGATTATAGATGTTATTAATTGCTTCGTTGAATAGCTGGAACGAGCATTTTTCCGGATCGCCATTATTATTCTTAAGCTTTAGATACTCACTACTTAAATCGGATAATAATGAGCAACCTTCAGCATAATAATATGGATATTCACCGTCTGTAGATTCATAGTCATCATCAACAGGTTCTTCATCTAATCCAGCATTGTCACCAACATTATCATTTAGCCATTCAAACTTTTCGGCCGCCTCGTCATTCTTACCGCCACGAATTGACCAGCAATAAGTTCCGTTGTCATTCTTTCTTGCGTATTTCTCTACCAAGTTACCATTTTTATCTGAAATTTGTTGAAAAATTGCGAAATCACAAGAATGTTCGATGGCTTTATCCTTCTTATACAAAAACTTTACCCTTATGACTGAAGTCCTATCTTCAGGATGCTTGTATCCCATCGGAAAGAAAACTTTATCAATAGCTCTATAAAAGACATTTCTAACATATTCAGGATACCACTCAATATCTTCTTGTGTTCTATCCAAATAGATATTGATATCTAAGTCAAAGCCTTTGTTTCCGCCTACTTCTCTGGTTATAAAAACTTCTCCATATCGATTGGCGCTACCGACGAAACCCCAGCTGAATTTTATTTGGGGTTCATTTCCATCTTCCAACTCAATTTCTTTGATAGCTTCAGCTACTTTCTTCATGCAAGAACAAAATCTCTGCATAACTGGACGATATTCACCAGTAGGAACATACTCAAAACTTTTGGGCATAAAACCCTCCTTTTATTATTTCCCCTAACCTACCAACCAAAGTATGAGTTCCTCTTTAATTCGAAATATAGTATCAAAATACATGAAAATGTGCAAGGAAAAATGAAGCGCCTCCATTCATCGAACTAAGCTTGTCCAATGAACGGGGAACGCATCAATCTCCGATGGCTTTTTTCGACTCTATTTTCTTTCTCCAATTCGACAGAACATAGCAAGGTATTGATATAGCCTGTGCGCTTTCTGAAACGATGACCAATGCCAGAGGAGCCCAATCATACAGGACTCCCATCAGCCAGCTTCCAAAGAAGGCGAACACGCCGAAGGAAAGCTCGAACACTCCGTATCCAGTCGCCCTGCTGTCCTTAGGAACCATGCTTGTTACGGCCGCCTTAAGAATGGATTCCTGGGCTCCCATCCCTATTCCCCATAAGGCGACTCCGATGAAAAGAGTCGGAAGGGTGTTGAATTCAAAGACAAATATGGAGAAGAGGCTTGAGAAGACAGTCGCCAACACAAGGGAAAGGACTCCGAATCTGTCGTAGAGCTTTCCAAATAGAACGACTGCGATAGCATCGATGATCATCGCCCCTGAGTAGACCAATGGCAAAGTTGCCGAAGTTATGATTGCGTTTCCTTTGTCGACGAAGGCTTTTCCGATATGCATGCCAACCAGGGAGTAATCGGTAAAACCTAAGGCAAAGAGGCTGATTCCCACAATGTAAAGGATGAAGCTTGGCTTCATTTTGAATTTCTCATGCTTCTTGGGCTCCGGTTAGAACTTATCTGAATTCGGAAACTTGTGCTTGGTGAAGAAAAGAAGGCCAATAGTTGCGATGGCAGGAATCAACAAAAACAGGAAACAGAAGGCATAAGTTTTATATGTATCTCCATCTGTTCTGAAGAGCATGATTATGTAAAGGAAGAGAGGACCGAGGAAGGCGCCAATCTGGTCGAGCATTTTCTGGATTCCGAAGCTCCTTCCCACTTTCTCCTGTGTGGCGGCAAAAGAAAGGATTGTGTCCTTGGCAGGCTTTTTCACCGCCTTACCTATCCTTTGGATACTAAGCAAAACACACGCCCATATCCAGCCATGCGGTCCTACAAAGGCAAGAAGTGGAACGGTTATCGTATCTATAAGATAGCCGATTATGGTTAAAGTCCAATACTTTTTAGTCTTGTCAGCGATTCTTCCGAAGACGAATCGGAGAGAATAACCTAACAATTCTCCAAGCCCCGATATGAACCCGATGGTTGCAGCCAAGGCCCCAATCATCGAGAGATAGGGACCTTGGATGCTATTTGCTCCCTCATGGGTCATGTCGGAGAGAAGACTCACGACTCCGAAGAGAAGGAGGAAGACCATCGCCTGTGACAGGCGTCTTTTTCCGTTTTCCTTCATTCTGCATTGCCTTCTTCTATTCTCTTAGTGATGTTTGGAAATCCAGCCTTACTCTCTTCCTTCGAACGAAGATAGAGCTTGTTAAGAAGCATGGAAAAAATTTCCTTCTCCTCATCATTCAAAGCTTCCAGAAGATATTCGTAATAGGCAGTCTCGACATGCCTCTTAGAAATCTTCAGTTCCTCCGCTTTTTCAGTCGGATAGACGAGGGATGACCTTCCGTCAGCAGGATTTTTCTTCTTGGTCAGATATCCTCTCTTGATAAGGCTTGTCACTTCCCTGGCTACGGCTGCTTTATCCGTCCCTAGAATTTGGCATATCTCGGCTTGTGTTATTCCGTTGTGCTTTCTCACAACATGGATGAGATCGAACTCCGATGTTCCTATCCCGTCCTTCTTTAAAGTCTTTACAGCAAGCTTATTGACCTCTCTTGCAATCTTTGTGATCTGTGCCTTCGTAATGTCCATATTATTCTCCTCACTATATTGTAAGCGTTAAAGATATCCTCCTTTAAAATTCGAACCTCTGAACTGACAATCTAT
>ERZ780043.143-NODE-143-length-15597-cov-17.1476_pt1 | contig 15597 bp, 9 predicted proteins | sample MGYA00511850_ERZ780043 | MGnify/ENA primary metagenome ERZ780043 (study PRJEB29588, sample SAMEA2161608) | human gut metagenome | biome: human gut; feature: human-associated habitat; material: faeces | place: Denmark | collected 2008/2010 ... | reverse complement strand
GTATTCTCAGGCCTTTGTCGGCAAAAGTATAGCTAATTAGGCTGTGAAACCTTTAAATAATCAAATATTTAAATGCTAAATGTCGCTTGTCATTTATATATCCATGATAGGCGACTTTTTAATTAGAATATGAAATTTGTTAGTTTGAGTACTGTAACAATTAAAAGTTGGATACTTAAAAATACGATAAAAAGGTTCCATTTCGAACCTCCTGCCCAAAAGAATCAATATATCATTTTATTATTACTTTAAGAACAATCTATGTATAATAAATCCAAGGATTTGATTTATATGAAAATAATCATTGTGGAAGACGAGCTTATATGGCAAGAAAAATTGAGAGAATATCTACTTAAGTTTTCTTTAGAATCAAAGATTGAGTTTAAGATTTCAATATACAATGATGGGGATAGTTTCCTCAAAGATTATAAAAACGATGCCGATTTGATATTCATGGATATCGAGTTAGGTAAAAATAAAATAAATGGAATGGAAGTCAGTAAAAAATTGAGAGAGTTCGACAATAATGTTCTTCTCATTTTTGTCACCAATATGTCTCAATTTGCTGTTGAAGGTTATGAAGTCGATGCGATAGACTTCATAGTCAAACCATTGAATTATTATTCATTCAAGATGAAAATAGAAAAGGCTTGTAGGATTATTGGAAAAGAAGCATCTTCGAAGAACAAGATGATATCTGTTGAAAATGGAACCAAGAATATAATGTCGAGTGAAATCTTATATATCGAAGTCAGAAATCACAATCTCTTCTATCACACAAAAAGTGAAGAATACAAAGTAAGATCGACAATGAAAGAAGCTTCAAAGCTTTTAGAGGGATTACCTTTCTCCAAATGCAATAATTGCTACCTAGTAAACTTGAGTTATGTTAAAGAAATTGCTAAGGAAGATGTAATACTTAATAACGGCATTGCTTTAAAGATGCCTAGAACTAGAAGAAAAAAATTTATAGAAGACTTGGGTAACTATCTATCTGGAGCAAATAAGTAATATGTTCTTCGGCACTATAAACATAATAAATTTGCAATTAGTAATAGAAACTTTCATCGCTTCTATTCTCTTTGCACTTCCTGTTTTCAATAAAAGAAAGTATTTTGTTGCCTATGCAATCATCTTTGGATTGATAGGATGTACAATCGGTTATTTCTTTCCTGCTCTATATTATGTTGGCAATATTCCTTTAACAATCTTCTATTGGTCTTTCATGTATATATTTTTAATGGTTTTATCATTTGGATACAGCCTTATTTGTTTTAAGATGAAACCATTGAATGCAGTTCTCATATCTGTAGCTTCATACTTGATTCATCACATTAATAACATGAGTGCTGATACGATCAATCAAGCTATTTCTCTTTATGGAAACCTAAATGAAACAGCATATGAAATATTGAAATGGTCAATATGTATCATCGTCTTGTTCATCGTATATTTCCTATTCTTCCTATACTATTTCAAACAAAAGAAAGAGAATCTATCTTTAATCTACGATAGCAAACAAATCACTTTCTTTTCGACAGTTGTCGTATCTTGCACGATTATAATCTCCTCATCCTTTAGAATAATTTATTTTCAAAATGATATCAAAGCATTATTCTTAGTAAGCTGCATTTCTAATCTAGCAACTTGCATCATCTTGGCTTTTTTCTTCTTTTCAATTCTAAGACACAATAAAATTCAGCACGAATTAGAGATAGAGAAAAGATTATTCGACGAAAGCAAAAAACAATATGAATTGTCAAAAGAGAACATTGATTCCTTAAATATAAAATTTCATGATTTAAAATATAGAGTCCAAATGCTATCACAAAATCAAAAGATTGAAGAATCGGATTTGAAAGACATATATCAAGGATTAGACGTTTATGAATCAGTAGTCAAAACAGGTAACAAACCTTTAGATGTAGTACTAACTGAATATTCACTCCGTTGTGAAAACAATGATATCCATTTTACTTCGATAGCCGATGGAAAGGCATTGAATTTCATGTCTCCATACGATATTTATTCCCTTTTTGGAAATGCTATCACAAATGCTATCGAAGCAGTGACAAAGATTGAAGACAAAGATAAGAGAAACATATCTTTGGTTATGAAGAAAAAAGGAAATATATTGACTATAGAATTAGAGAACTATTATTTAGCCAATACTATTAAGTCTAGTAACGGAGTATTCAAAACATCTAAAAATGATGATTTTAACCATGGGTACGGAATAAAAAGTATGGAAAACATAGTTAAAAAATATGAAGGATCAATCAACATTTGGCCTGATGGTGAGATATTCCATCTGACCATAACATTCATAACTCCGATGTAAAATCACGCCTATTTCAAATCACGCTCTTTTGTTGTGAAAGGGCTTTTTCTGTTGTAAAATTAGGCCATACCCGTGTGAAAGGGTATTCACACTGAATAAAAATTCAGCTGGACAACCATTAGGAGGTAAAAATGTCCAAAAAGAAAAAGATGTCGAATGGAAAGTTCCTAGGAATCTGGGTACCTTTCCTCGTATTATCAGGTGCTGTCATCATCACCGTCGAATGTGTAGCTCCTAGCTATGCCACTATCTTAGACACATACGCTGCTAGAATTTGGTCACCGTTAGGAAAAGGAGAAATGATCAAGACTCCTGCTAAAGGAAGTGAGAACTGGGACAGCAATTATTACAAGCAATCTTTCGCTAAAGGTGAAAAAGGTGAAGGAAGCAAAGAAGCTAATCAAAATGCCGAGTCCGTAGTTCAAAAAATTGCTGAAGAAGGAATGGTCCTTCTAAAGAACAAGGACAACTCCTTGCCTGTATCCACTTCTAACAAAATTGCCTTGTTAGGAAGAGGTGGAGTAGATCCTGTTTATGGAGGTAGCGGTTCTGGAAACGTCGATACCACCACATGTGCTACTCCTCGCTCCGGTCTTGAAAAAGCCGGATTCACACTCGATGAAGGTGTATACAATTATTTTGCAGGTCAAGTCGGTAACTATGCAAGACAAAACATCGTCATGGATAACTATAATGGTTCAACATTCTTCATTGGAGAAGTTGATCCTACCGATTATAATGATGGAAGCAAATTCACTATTGATGCCAATGAAACTGCTGTTGTTTTCATTTCACGCTGTGGTGGTGAAGGTCTCGACCTCTCCACAAATTTAAAGAGAGATGCACAAACAGCCGCTAGCCAAGCTGTCTTAAATGGTAGTGATGCAAAGGCTACAAACGCCCAAAAAGAAGTCAATAACTATGTTGATGGTCAACACGAACTCGAACTTTCTTCCGAAGAGAAAGGAATGCTTGAATTCGCTAAGAGAAATTACAGCAAAGTCGTCGTTGTATTGAACGAATCCACAACAATGGAAGTCGGTGATCTCAAGGATGATAATGATATCGATGGAATTATTTGGGCTGGAAGCCCTGGATCTACCGGATTCAACGCTTTAGGAGAAATCCTTGCCGGTACAGTCAATCCTAGTGGAAAAACACCTGATCTTTACTCCAGAGACTTCACCAAGGATCCTACTTTCCAAAACTTTGCTATAAACGGAGAGAACACCTACACTGGAGTCACTGAGATTTCAGGCGGTGTCAACGGCTCCAAGAGTGCTCATTTTGTCGAATACGAAGAAGGAATCTATGTCGGATATAGATATTATGAGACACGCTTCGGATCAGATGAGGCATCCTATAATGCAAATGTCGCATATCCTTTCGGTTATGGATTGAGCTACACTACATTCTCTAAGGAATTGGTGAGCAGCGAAGTAACCAACAATGATGTGACTATGACCGTCAAAGTTACCAACACTGGTAATGTTGCCGGAAAAGAAGTTGTACAACTTTACTACACCGCTCCTTATATCAATGGAAGCATCGAGAAATCATCTACTGTCTTAGGTGACTTTGCCAAGACTAAAATGTTAAATCCTGGTGAATCAGATACTGTTTCCATCACTATCGCTAAAGAAGATATGGCTAGCTATGACTACAACGACAATGACAACGATAAGTTCAAAGGTTACGAACTCGAAAAAGGTACTTATTATGTCCAAGTCAAAGATGATAGCCATACTGTTTCCAAAGATAGCAAAGGAAACGAATTATCAGTTAATTTCACTATCAACGATACAATTCATCTTTCCAAAAAGAGCGATGACCAAAAAGACATCACCAACAAGTTCGATAATATTTCCGATATGTTCAAATCGACCAAGACAGATGGCTATGGATTCTTGATGTCTAGATCAAACTTTGAAACAACCTTCCCAACCAAAGCTACTGCAGCTGACACAAAAGCTGATTCTATCACTGTCGATGGAAAGACCGTTGCTGATGGACTCAAGCCTTATGAGAACGTAAACAATGATGCGGATGTCCAACCTACAGTTGGTGCCGAAAATGGCTTAAAGCTCATCGACTTAAGAGGTCTAGACTATGATGATGAGGCATACTCCAAGATTCTCGATCAATTAACCGACGATGACTACGACAATGCTGGTAAATATTTAGTCAATGGTGCTTACAACACACCTGCAATGGAATCCATCAATAAGCCTGCAACAGAAGACCATGATGGACCTCAAGGATTCTCATCATTGATGGGTAAATACAAATACGCTACCGCTTATATGTCTGAGCCTCTCTTAGCTTCAACCTTCAATAAAGATTTAGCTAAGGAAATGGGAACTGCCATCGGTGAAGAAGCCTTGGCTATGAATCCTACCTTCTCTGGATGGTACGGACCTGCTATGAATACCCATAGATCTCCTTTTGCCGGACGTAACTTCGAATACTATTCCGAAGATGGAGTTCTCGCTGGAAAGCTTGCTGCCAATGTCGTGAGTGGTGCTGCTGATAAAGGTCTTTATGCCTACATCAAGCACTTTGCTTTGAATGATCAAGAGACATTCAGAACTGAAGCTTTATGTACATGGGCTGATGAGCAAACAATCAGAGAAATCTACTTGAAGCCTTTTGAAATAGTCGTCAAAGAAGCTAAGACTACTATCGACTACATCTCCGACGAGAATGGAACACATTCAAAAAAAGAAATGAATGCTTGTACAGCCGTTATGTCTTCCTTCAACAGAATCGGAACTACTTGGTCAGGTGGAAACAAAGCCCTTATGACAGACGTACTCAGAGGTGAGTGGGGATTTAGAGGATTCGCTATATCTGATTTCAACTTGTATGATTATATGAACACCGATCAAGGTATGAGAGCCGGAACCGATATGCAGTTAACTTGGTTAGCTAGCGATACAATGCCATTCGGAAGACCTAACTATTCCGATACAAAGAGTGCAACTGCTCGTCAGGCTATCAGAACTGCTTATCACAACGTCTTCTATACAATCGCTAACTCCAACGCTATGCAAGGAGTCGCTCCTGGAACCATCATCACTTATAAGCCCAGTGGATGGAGAGTAGCATTCTGGATCTTAGACGCTGTACTTGGAACATTCTTAGTTTGTGGAACTGCTTGGGTTGTCTACAGAACCATCAAATTCAATTCAAAGCCTAAGAGCGAAGAATCAACTCAAAACTAATTCATAGATATGAAAATAAGGTTTGGTTAAATCCAAACCTTATTTTTTTATTCAATAGTTTCTATTAATATTAACTGAAGACGATTTATACGAAATTATTATCAATATCTTCACCAAGTTGCTATCAACAAAAAAGCATAATAAAACCCGCATTAAGCGGGTTATTTATTACTTCTTAATTCCGAATTCTTCAGGATGATGAGCTTCGTACTTCTTACGAGTATTTGTATCAAGAATCTTCTTACGCATACGAATGCTCTTAGGAGTAACTTCAACCAATTCATCATTGTTGATGTAATCCAAAGCTTGTTCCAAAGAGAGCTTCATAGGAGCCTTCAAGACTATTGTTTGATCCTTAGTAGAAGAACGGACATTGTTCTTAGGCATTTCTTCAGTGACGTTGACAGCTAAATCACGATCAAATTTATTTTCACCGACCAACATTCCTTCATAAACCATGACACCTGGAGTGATGAACATCGTTCCACGTTCCTCAACATGTTGCAAAGCATAAGAAGTGGCTTTTCCTTCATTTACTGAGACCAAAACACCAACAGGTCTACGTCCTATTTGAGTTTTAACCATAGGACGATATTCTTTGAAAGCATGGTTGATCATTCCATAACCATGAGTCAATGTCATGAATGTGGTCATGAATGAAATCAATCCACGGGAAGGAATGACGTAATTCAAACGAGTATGACCTTTGTCTGAATCCATATTAACCATCTCTGCACCACGAGTTCCGACCAAATTCATAATTGCTCCGACATACTCATCAGGCACATCGATTTGAAGGTCCTCAAAAGGTTCTTCCTTAACTCCATCGACTTCCCTAAGGATGACATCAGGCTTTGAAACTTGAAGCTCAAATCCTTCACGACGCATTGTTTCAATCAAGACTGATAAGGCCAATTCACCTCTACCAGAAACCAAGAAAGACTCACTGGCTCCGATTTTAGTAAACTTCAAGGAAACATCGGATTGACTCTCTCTGAACAATCTATCGCCTATTTTAGCGGCAGTACAAAACTTTCCTTCATCACCAGCAAAAGGAGAATCATTGGCCATGAAAGTCATCTGCAATGTAGGAGGGTCGATACGAAGTCTAGGTAAGGCTTCAAGATGATCAGGAGTACAGAATGTTTCACCGACTTCAACATCAGGAAGTCCACCAATAGCACAAATTTCACCAGCATGAGCTTCAGGAATCTCAATCTTTTTCATTCCATAGTATCCGATTAACTTTTGAATTTTAAAGTTTTTTGTCGTTCCATCAAGTCTCATGCATGATAAAGTATCACCAACCTTGACTGTTCCTCTTTCAACTCTTCCAACAGCGATACGTCCGATGTAGTCATTGTAATCGAGCATAGAAGGTTGGAATTGGAAAGGAGCTGTAGCATCGACATTTGGAGAAGGAATTTCTTCAATAATAGTATCGAGAATCGGAGCCATGGTCTCCTTTTGAGAAGACAAGTCTCTATCGAAAGATGATGTTCCCTTCAAAGCAGAGCAATAGACAGTCTTGTAATTCAATTGTTCATCTGTGGCACCTAATTCCATGAACAAGTTGAGGATTTCATCTTCAGTCTTTTCGATATCAGCCATAGGTCTATCGACTTTGTTGATGACGACAACAATCTTTAACTTATATTCGAGAGCAGTCTTCAAAACGAATCTTGTCTGAGGCATGACACCATCGAAAGCATCGACAACCAAGACACAGCCATCGACCATATTCATAATACGCTCGACTTCACCACCGAAATCAGCATGTCCCGGAGTATCGACAATATTAATTGTGTCACCATTATATTTGATGGATGTAGTCTTGGCGAGAATTGTAATTCCTCTCTCATGCTCAATAGGGTTGGAATCCATAACTGCGATATCCGCATTATCAGGAATATCGACTGTGTTAGTGTACTTTAAAAGACGACCGACAAGAGTTGTTTTACCGTGATCGACGTGAGCGATAATTGCGACGTTTCTAATCTGATTCATTTCTAAGCCTTCCTTCAATAGAATATATATTAACTTTAGCTTATGAATTATAAACCTATATATAAATATTTGTTTTTCTAGTTAAGCGATTTCATAAAAAATTCAATTCAAAAAGCCATCTCACAGAGGAGATGGCTTATAAAATCTGCTATCTATCTCTTCACATAAGTGAAGAAGAACATCATGAACAAGATGATCAATCCTAGAATGAGTGCTCCAAAGAACATCCATTTGAAGAGTGTCATTCCACCCAAGCTTCTAGACTTAACCAACTTTTTTTCTTTTTTATATTCTTTATTGGTCATGTCGTTTATTCTCCTTTACTCTTATTCTTAATTGGATCTAATGGAGTGACAGGATCCAAATCACCGAGGTCATCCAAGTCCAAAGGTTCTACGATAGAGGCCTTTACAGGTGAAGGCTTCTTTATGCTTGCCTCAGATTTGCTTTCGACAGGCTTAGGAGCTTGTTCTACAACTACGATAGGCTTGACAGGCTCGACAACATCTTCATTTCCACTATTAGCCAACAACTTTTGTTCCTCTTCAAACTTCTTCTTGGCTTGTGCCCATTCACGAATTGATTTGAATTCAGAAACAGGTTTATCGAACTTCTTAGAAGTATCGTGGTTTTCTTCAGGATTCACCGAGACTGCCGAAACATATCCAGTACGACGGACATCAGCTCTTTCCTTGCTAGCACGATTTGCAAGATACTTACTTCCTTTATTTGAGCCTTGTCCTTGCAACATAGGTGTGACGATCGTAGCCTGGTTAGTGACAGCCTTATTGAATGCTTCTTCAGGAGTCAAATCTCCTTTGTAATTACCTTTAATCTTCTTCAACTGGAAGCGTACAACTCTTGCTTCAACAGGCTTGATATTATCCATTGAGGCGACTTCAGAAATATCTGATTTATTAAGCTTGACAGGGGCAACTACAACAGGTTTAACTTCGCCCTCCTCAGGAAGAGGTGTTGCCTCGTCCTTCTTGATAGGTTGAACAGGGCTCAAAGGCTCAACATCGAATCCAGCATCTTCAATAGGTTCAGGGATAGGAGCACCCATACGTTTAACATTAGGATGTTTCTTAACTTCATTACGTTTGTACCAATACTTAGGCTCTTCATCAGAAGCTCTTCTCTCCGAATCAATCTTAGCGAGATGATACCAATGTTCAGGTTCAAAGTTAGAAGCACGTTCTCCTTTGAACTCATATACAGGTTCCTCAAGCTTAACTTCTTCAGGCTGTTTTTCTATAACAGGTTCAGGATCTCCGTACCAGTACCAAGGCTCACGATCAGAAGGTCTAAGTTCTTTAACAACAGGCTCTTGCTCAACCTCTTCGTTCTTATCATACCAATAATCAGGTTCACGATCAGAAGGTCTGATTTCTTTAATGACCTCAATTTCAGGCTCAGGTTCGTTTTGATCATACCAATAATCAGGAGTTTTATCAGATGCACTATCAGACTTAACTTCTTCAGCGACTTTGACTTCGTTTCTGCCATACCAGTAGTCAGGAGTCTTATCAGATGCACTATCAGACTTAACTTCTTCAACGACTTTGACTTCGTTTCTGCCATACCAGTAATCAGGAGTCTTATCTGAAGGTCTATCCTCTTTAACTTCTTCGATTACTTCGTTCTTATCATACCAGTAATCAGGAGTCTTGTCTGAAGATCTATCAGACTTAGCTTCTTCAACGACAGGTTCACAAGCTTCAGGCTCGTTCTTATCGTACCAATAGCTAGGTTCACGATCAGAAGGTCTGATTTCATTCTTGTCATACCAGTAATCAGGTTCTTTGTCAGAAGCTTTTTCACCAGTTCCTTCTTCACAAACAGGTGTCAAGTTATCAGGATTCAAAGCGTGGATTACACGACGATCGAAGTCATTTTCAAGGACATCATTTTCCTCAGCTTCAACAACATTACGATTGTACCAGTAATCAGGCTCACGATCAGAAGATCTGATTTCATTCTTGTCGTACCAGTAATTAGGAGCCTTATCAGAAGCCTTGTCTCCTGCTTTTTCTACAGGAATTAAATTAAAAGGTTCGATTGCATTGAGAATTCGTTTATCAAGATCAGTTTCAATGACATCTTCTTTAGAATTTGCAACAAACACTGTTGCCTTTTCATCTACCACAACACCCAAGTCATCTTTAACTTCTACCTTGTTTCTATTGTACCAATAGTCTGGTGTTTTATCAGAAGCGACTTCCAAAGCCTTAGCATACCAATATGAAGGATTTCTATCAGAAGGTCTAGGCTCAAACACAACAGTAGGATAATCCTTAGCCTTAGATTCTTCGACAACTTCTTCAATCTTAGTTTCTACCATCACAGGCTTGGATGCGGCTGTGGCAGATTCGTAAATAACAGGTTGTTGAATAGGTAATACAAAGTTACGATCATACCAGTAGTCAGGAGTCTTATCTGAAGGTCTATCAGACTTAACTTCTTCAACGACAGGTTCACAAGCCACAGGCTCGTTCTTATCGTACCAGTAACTAGGCTCACGATCAGAAGGTCTGATTTCATCGACAGGAGTAACATTGCCTTGACCATCGGCAAACTCTTCAATGTTTTCATAAGCAGGAACTTGAGTTTGACCCTTGACATCAGCAATGGATTCAAACAAAGGCTTACCGAGAATTAACACATCACTCTCAAAGCTGTTCAAACTAATTGAAGTAGTAGAATCATTGACAATGTTACCTTCGTAATTGCCTTCAATAGATTTAAATCCTTTAACACCAGTTCCAAGCTTATCAAGATCAATCTCCATGGCTTCACCAGTAGCATTATCCTTAGGTTGAGAAGCACCAACATTTAAGGAAGCAGAAGGTAAGAATTCATTGTCGAAGTCATGTCCAATGATGCTGTTCAAATATTTTTCACGAGCTTTATTGGCTCTCTTGACTGCACCAGGCTTTCTAAAGCACCAAGCGATGAATGTAGCAAACAAAAGGACTAAGAAAGCAAGGATATAAACCATCAACACAGTGAAGAACCCATCAAGGAGTTGAGCTGCGGTGAAAGCATGCGAGCCTATGCTGAATATCTCAATATTCTTGTAAGCACCAAACAATCCGTTCAAGACATATCTATCGATAAATTTGTTCACAGGTTCTACGAATGAAGCTAATGTCTTGAACATAGCAAATCTTCCATAAGAGATTACTCTCAATAAAACTAAGAATGCACCAACAAAGAACAGAACAACTGCCAAAACAATACGAACAACAGGTTTATGATGAACATAATTATGCCAATCAAATTCCATGTCGAGTTGATTCTCAGTCAATGTTCCATCGGAATACTTTTTCAAAGGTGAGACAGAATCATCTTTGACGACAACATGACCAAAGTTTCCATTGGAATCGACAAAAGGAACAACGGAATCGTTCTTTCCGACTTCAAGTTCTTTATCGGGAGCTGTTTCGACTTTTGCTTTCTTGTATCCTATCGATGCAAACAAAGCAGAAAGCAAAGCTAAAACAACCATGATAAGAGCATAACCCACGTAGAACCAAACATAGCCGATATTGTTGACTATCATGTAGGCCCAATAACCAATAGGAGTAATATGATCAATTAAGAAATGCCTGACAGAAGGAATGGCAATAGCTATCAAGGCGATCAACATAAAACCTTCAACAATCCATAAGAAGATTGCTAAGCCCTTGAAAACACCTCTCTTAATTCTCTCATCTTTGTGAAGAATGTCATTCTTGACAACTTTTTCTATAGGCTGTTTTTGCTCAACTTTTTGTTCTACATTAACCTGTTCAACAGTAGCAGGAGCACCTTCGAGCAAAGTTGCTTGCTCTTGAGCCAAAAGCTCATCTTCATCTTCCTTAGCTTTCTTGAAAGCCAAGACTCCTAAAAGGACTGACAAGGCGATCAAGACGACGAGAATGATGACTACGAACAATGCAAAGTACCCAAGCACAGGGATGCCAGATAATCCTGACAAAGCCTCAACAGCTAGCTTTCTCCAATACAAAACAGTTCGGGAATAATACATTGAAAGTCTAATAGAAGGAACAAAGACAACAATCATTCCGCAAATCACTATCAATGTCAAAAGCCATACGACAATTGCGAAGAATGCCAAGACAAAATGACCGAAGCCGTGTTTCTTTTCATTCTTTTCAACTGAAGCTGCCTTAGTGGTAACCTCGCCATCATTATCAATCACAGCTTTAGGTTTCTTATATGCCACAATAGCGGGCCAAATAGAAATTCCTAAAAGAATCACAACAATCAAAGCCATGAAGATGTCTATCCATCCCTGTGAAGAAAGACCAGGAAGTTTCCATCCATCGACAAGCTCTACTATCTTGCTAGAGAATTGTCCAATCGAGTTGACACCACCACAAGTGATAGCATCATTAAGATATGGGACACCGAAAAAAATCAATGCCACCACAACTATCAAGGACAAAGCCCAAAGAACAGCAAGACAGATTTTAGAAACTGTTCTTTTCATGAATGCCTCTTTTCTGTATTACCTATTTACTAATACAAAATAAATATACCACTTGCAACCCCTGTTTTAAAAGTTGTTTTTTCAGGAAATTGTATAAAAATAGCACTCATTTTTTGATAAATTTTCAAAATAAGTTGATATTTGTCTAAAAAATAATTCAATTATATTGCATAAATATTGAGTTTTTTGAATTACCAACTTATAAATTCATATAATGCCATGTTGTATATAGGCATTTGTAAAAAAACAAATATTATTCTTCCTTTTTAACGATGCTTAAGTCTTTTGACACAACAAAAACATCTTTAGGTTCAAATGTTTTATCCATCATAACATCGTCATATATGACAAAAATAAAGTTCATTTTTTTCTTTAGTTCTATCAATCTAGTAGTTATTTCTTTTAGCAATTGACGGCTATTTGTAAGACTAGAGCAATCCATCACAACAATCTTAGGATTAAAGGCTAATAAATAGGAGAGTTGTATTTTCAATTGAAAATCTTCGTTGATAAATTGATAAGATTTATATTTAACAACCTCTTTTGCTTTAAATATTCCTAAAGCTTCCATCAACTCAATCGAATAATCATAAGCCTCTTGCCTTCTCATTCCTTGGACTGCCATCAAGATTGATATAAGGTTTTCGCCTATGGAATGCTTTCTTTCATCGACTAATAAGAATTTTTCTTGTCCGACAACACCGATCACATAATTTTCTAAGCCTAAAAGAATTTCTCTTTCATTCTTAAAATTAATGGTCAAAGGTTTCTTGACCTTTTGTAGCTGTTCTTCTCTTTTCCTAGCTTTTTTAAATTTTCTTTTATGAGCTAGGAAAAATCTGTCCCAACCATTTAGCATCTCAAAAGAGAAATCCATCCAAAACTTCTTCTTTTTAAGTTGTCTTTTCTTAGCATAATAAATTCTCTTTAAATTCTTAGTTTGAAATGATCTATATTTTTCTTTCTCCAAGTCATCAAACAAACCTAAATACTTTTTATTTGCTTCTTCTATATAAGCTATTTCGTTAGACCACTCAGCTTTGATTTCTTTAGCCTTTATATTTTTGTCTTCTTCAGGTATAGATGAATCAGCTTTAACCCTATCTACTTGTTCATTCATCAAAGACCTAGCATCACTTCTTTCATAAGAAGTCAATAAACGATCTACTCTTTCAAAATTCGATAATCTAAACTTCATATACTCATTATCGTGAAGAGTAAATCCATTCAATGTTATCCTATTGAATTTTATTCCTTTAAAATCTTTGATCAACATCTTTAAAGAAGGATGAATTCCTTTTACCAAAAATCTTTTCTCGCTAAAAATAATATATGTAGTAGATGAATCAAAGCAGTATGTTTTACCATCCGTCGTTTCTACTTTTAATTCGATTTTATCGTTTGATATATCTAGATAACTTATCTTTGTACAAGGTTTTTTGTTTTCCATAGTTCATTTAAATCCTAATAATTATAGCAAGACTTCCCTTATGCCGTTATAATAATTCGAATTGTTAAGGAGAATACTATGGCTAAACTTAAAACCGTTCTTTTTGATTGCTGGGATACAGTTATTCATTATAATGAAACTGATAAAAACAAAGGAATAACTCTTCTTTTAGATGTTTGTGATAATCCCGATAACATCAAATCTGATCAATTGGAATCAGATTATCACACCTTGATGCATGAATACTATAAGAATTGCAATGACTTCGATTTAAGATTCATTGCATTATTTAGATATATTTGTATATCGCATAATCTCAAGCCGAGGATTTCATATGAAGAAATCGAGAAACTATATAATCAACATATAGTTCCAACACCAGTAGAAAACCTTAGACCATTATTGAATTTTCTAAAGCAAAACAACATAAAGGTCGGTGTATGTTCCAATACCATTCACTCCGAAGAGCACACTGTCGATTTTATAAAACAATGCTGGCCTGATATGCCATTTGATTTTGTTATGGCCTCATCGACATATGGTGTCAAAAAGCCGAATCCTAGATTCTTTGAAATCGGAGCTAAACTAGCTGGTTCAAAGAACGAAGAAACGATTTATATAGGTGATAACTTCTATGCCGATGTATATGGATCTTGGTTATCTGGTTTTATGAAATCGATTTGGTTAAATCAAAAGCACCGGAGCAAGATAGATTATTATCTATATCATCCTGAAATGAGCGATAAGATTGAATATACTGAAATCGATGACTATCTCAAACTCATTCCAGTATTGGAGAAAATGATTTAATATGGAAAGAACAGGTATATACAAAGAAGAAAGAAAGTTTGTTTATTCCGACTACGATATAAACGATGATGTCTTAATGTCTCATATAGCCGAGATATTTCAAGATATCGCTGGAAATCACTCTGAGTTTTTAGGATGTGGTTACGAAGCAGTGAAATCTAAGGATATGATCTGGGTCTTAGCCAAAAGCAAAATTGATGTAATAAAAAATCCAATCGTAGCTAAGAATGCAATTGTCGAAACAATTGCCTATAAACCAAATGGTCTTATATTTGCCAGAGAATTAATCATCAAAGACAAAGAAACTGGTGAGACACTTATCACCGGTAATTCCAATTGGTGCCTAGTTTCTTTATCAACCAGAAGATTAGTTCGTCCCAACATCGATATCGTTCCTTTTGAGCAAGATGATACTAATAGAATCTACAAGGATAGGATGAAATCATTGGACAATATTCAATTTGAAGATAAAGATTTCATGTTCGATCAAACTATTAGATTCACTGATTTGGATCACAACAGACATATGAATAACTGCCATTATTTAGATATAATTACAAATGCTGTTTCGCCTACTTCAAAGCAAAGAATCACTTCATTGGAAATAAACTATGAAAAAGAATGTACCAAAGATGATGAAATTCTAGTTTATAAAAAAATAATTTCAGATACGGAAGGATTTGTAACAGCCTATAAGAAAGAATCCAGACAACTCGTGTTTAAATCGAAATATAAACTTAGCTATAATGCTGACGCATCAAAGCAAACCCTCTAATAGATCTCGGCTTTAATTCCTGGAGTTTTTCAAAACAACCGACCATTGTCGATCCTGTGGTTAAGACATCATCAAAAAGAATGATGTCTTTTTTTGACAAATCAATTCTTTTTTTGATAATAATCCTATCTTTTACTTTTTTTCTATCTTCCAAGGTTAAATCTTTTTGAACTGGGCCAGCAGTCTTTCCCAAGATATCCAAATAACGAATATCAGCTGATTCTAATATTCCTATCAAATGATTAAATCCTCTCTTTTGAATCGATTCGTCAGTTGAAGGAAGCGGAATAACAACTTTATTTAAAGTTAAGAATTTAAATAATAATTCGAAAGGCGTTAAAAAGACGCTTCTCAGTTCATAATCACAGATAGTCTTGTATTGATATAGCCATTGCATCAAAACATCATCATGATAATAAATAGAAAATATGTTTAATTAATACTTTCCCAACCAATAGGACTATATAGAGTTCTTTCTGGGTCTTCCGCGCT
>ERZ780043.128-NODE-128-length-16638-cov-6.15926_pt1 | contig 16638 bp, 10 predicted proteins | sample MGYA00511850_ERZ780043 | MGnify/ENA primary metagenome ERZ780043 (study PRJEB29588, sample SAMEA2161608) | human gut metagenome | biome: human gut; feature: human-associated habitat; material: faeces | place: Denmark | collected 2008/2010 ... | reverse complement strand
CCCCCGCCCACCCCGCCCTTCCCCCCCAGCCGTTACTTCACCTCCGTAATTCTTGAATTCAACGGAAATAACTGCGTCATTCTTAAATAGAATCCCGTCGATTTCGCTATCGTAAATGCTGTAATTGGCGACGAAGAGACATACTTCCGATCTGCTGGAATAATGCTTTTTAAGCATTTCACAGATTGCGCGATATTGCTCTCTTTCTGCAGTGAAAGAGTAGTCAGCAACTTTGTAAACGAGCAGGCCCATCTTTATAACAATTTTTGTTCTTTTTTATAATTCATAACCATCTTGAAACATCCTTCCATCGTCTTCATTCCGACACCATCATAATTGATCAATGCAATCATGGATTTGATGTTGTCATCCTCCAACGCCTTATTCATTGCCCTGATTTGAGTGATGCTCCTTATGCCGCAAGCTTTTTTTTCTGTATCACCGATGGATTGCCAAGTGGTCTTGAATCTCTCAAACAAGTCATCAGGCGTCGAGGGGTCATAGTCGTATATCTCTACGGGGATATCGCAAGCGGAGAGGTATCTTTGCATCACTGGCAAAACCTCGTCTTTGCTCAGTCCTCCATTGTTGGTGCCGAGCATTGGAAAAGCAATGGAGGTGATACCCTTTTCTTTGTAGGTCGTCACAAACTTTTCGAGTCCGAGTTCGATATACTCTAATTTGCTGGGGTATTTCCAATGAAACTTTGTGGGGAAGTTCAGAACCCAAGGTTCCTCTGGTTCACCTTTATAAAGCCAAAGTTTCCCGATACCGATCTGCTTTGACTTGCAGAACCCTTTGTAAATATCAAACATTAGAGGATAGCGCAACTTGAATACAAGTGCGATACCCTTGCCCATAACGCCGACGCAGTTGACGGTGTTCACAATCGTTTGGGCTTTTGTGTTGAAGATATTACCTCTAACTATCTTAATGTTATTCATAGCCCTGATTAATATTATGAATGTTGTATCCCTTAAGGTCACATACTATTGTACTAAGTTCCAATGGAATCCCATACCCCTTAATGTATTTAATATTAGGTATAGAAGTTATGTTTGACCTCAAATCGAAATTAATCGTCTCATAGTCAGCATAATCTAACACATATATATATCGATCTTTTGCTAAAGGAATGAAGTCATTTACGTTAGACTTGTTCTCACCATGAAAGTCAACAATTTTAATGTTGTTAAATAGAGACAATGGAGACAAGTTATCAATATTGCTGTTTATGTGTATGAATTCCATTTGGCATATACTATCAGCAATCTCTTCTGATATATGCTGCAAACGCGAATTAACAAATCTCTCAAGTTTCTTTAAATCTTCCTCGGGATTATTAGACTCCCATTCCAATGCCTTGCATAATAAGAAATCCATTCCATATGAGTCATCATATAAGAATACATCAAGCGGGTACTGCAGCATTTTTAACAGCAGCCAGTTTTTATATACAAGCTGTTTCCAATCGTTGTTTAGATTTAAAAAAAGTTCCATATTATTTGTTTGTATATATCAACCAACTGCCTTTTCTTGGTTCGGAAACCTCAAAGTAGATGGTGAATGGTTTGTCTTTCTTAATCTCTAAATAATGTCCCATATAGATGTTGTTACCTTTCTCTCTAAGGATAGCGGAGGGATTGAGAACCTCTGGGGTCATTCCCTCAGTGTATGTAATCTTAAATTCGAATGAATTACAATAGTCGGTCGTGATTTCAAGCGTCTCAGCACTATCTCTGAAATGTAATTCTTTATTTATTCTCTCAAACAAATCTTCTTTCGAAATGATTCTGTCTTTTAAGGGTGACGAACCGACAAGGCTCTTCAGCATATCACGTTGATAACTGTCGTAACAACAGATATGAAGGGAAGATAGGGAAGATAGATCAACTTCATCCTTGACGAGGAACTCTTGCTGCCGTGCATCCTTGTTGTACTTGTTGTAAATCTCATCAGTACTTATATGATGAGGGTCATCGACAACCTTATACGCTCTGGTCGACCTCTTCTGCATGTTCCCGTTGCTGTAGTAGCACTTGTCCGGTACTTTGGCTAATAATTCTTCAACATCGATGACGAAAAACACCGGCATCGGGCATTTGGGGAGGCCGAGATTCAGTGCGCTGCTATAGTATTTCCCATCATTTCTATCTTTCCCGAGACATTCATTATAGAACAGAGTAGGGGACTTGGATATAAAATAGAATCTTGCGAAACCGTGTGCCTTAGCGGTGTTGTCAACGTTTGTGCCGGCACTATTTTCGAATACGCCATCAGCCTTGTTCCTACTCTGAAGCATATGACTCTTTATAATCTTTACCGCGTTGCTCATATGCGTAAAATGATACGCTCGCGGCTTATCAGGGAACGCTTCAACGAAACTGATGATGTTTTCTTGTTTCAGGTAACCCTTGTTACGAATCTCTACTTTATTGAAAAAAGCTTTGTTCCGTATAAGTGACGGCCAATCCCAATAATCTATGTATCTGTCGACAAGCGAGACGGAGAAATTTATTGTCTCGGAATTCGACGCCATTGTCCAGTCTATCCTATCTGTAAACTTCTCGAGGATCTCGTTTGTGAATACGAAATCATTCCTTTTGCAGACAATGTTCCAGTTCAGATCATCAGCATACTCTTCAAGGGTCTCAATATCCGCAGCAGGAAAGTGCTCATTTTTAGACACCTCCTGCCAATCCAAATCGTCGGCAAAATCCGGGAGCAGATTCATCACATGCTCTGAAGACGACATTTTTTCCCAATTTACTTTATCATCCGGAATGAGAGCAATGATGGGAGAGCTTACGGGGAAGTAATGACGCCCGGTCAGCGTCATCCAGTCAACCTGTGATGATATGCGCTCATCTTGGGCCATCAACAGCAACAATGTAGATGAAGACCACAACTTGGCGGAGTCTCTTTTCGATAATGCCTCCCAGTCCCAGTCCTTATCTGAGTATCTAACCAAGAACTCAGCCGTCGGCTTGAATATCTCTGCAGAACTAAGCAGTCTCCAATCCCATTGATACTGAGACCTTGATTCAATGTCAGCCTGAGTAACTCGCCATTTGCCATTTGCAATCAGTGCATTATAATCGTATTGTGCTTCGGGAAAGCCTTTGATTATCTGAATTATGTCCACATCTTGGCGTTCGGACAAAGATTTAAACGAGATGTACGACCGATAAGCGCTGATTACATTATTGAGTTGCTGCTTATCTTCTACCGTAAAAATACAGCTGTGAAGAGAGATATATTCCCAGTCAAGTTTTCTGGCATATTTGGTCAAGAACCAGTCCTTGTCATTGAGACTGTCTAATGTGGATAGGCCGAAAAAGTCCCATTTGTCTTCGAGACCTACTATCAATTGCTTGACATCCTTATTCCAGGATACCTCTCTGATGCCGGATTTCGGGTCAAAGGCCAGATGTTTATCAAAGTCTTTAGAGTAAGAGAGTGATTCCCAATCTATAAAATCAGCGCACTCTTCAAGATCGGTGAATATGTCAAACTCTTTCTTAGAATACAGCATAGATAGATCCCAAGAGAACCTACTATCATGATATGTATTTCGAAGAATACCCTTAAATTCATAGTATGAATACTCCTCGGATAGATACGTCCATGCAGCATCCTTGGAGGTCTGGTCCGTGATTGAATTAAGGGATGACGCTATCGTTGAAAGCCATGTGATGTCAAGCCGATTCTGCTCATTTATTATTCTGTCGAGAACATCATTCCAGAACCAATGATTGGAGTATTTTGTGAGATTCTCAATAATGAATTCAACGGGAAGGTTTGCGGAAAGATAGCTCCAGTCCCATTTGTCGACAAAAGCTGGATGTCCGATGTTGTTATACTTAAGGCTGGCAAACATCCTTTCTGTGAGAATACTCCAGTCCCAAGGCAATTTGTAATTCGCCTTTACGAAGTCGGTGGAGACTTTTTGATTGCCGGACAGTTTAGACCAGTTCCATTCAAAATCTTGGAATTCACTTATAGTCGTTTCGTCTTGCAATTTTTCTGAAACGAAATCTCTTCCGATAGGCGTTGTTACCCGATCGTTATAGCGAGCGAAAAATGGCTTGTCCCAGATTAGACTCGGATTACATTCAAAGCCGGGAGAATAACGAGAGGAATGCCAATCTATCAGTCCTAATGTATCAAAGGCCTGAATCAATTCGTCTGACCAAGCATACTCCTTCTCGTTAAACAACAATGATGAAAGCGAGCCTCCTTCTTTGATGTTTGCGTTTACAGCAGACACGAACAATGAGTTGTTGATAAAGGTATGCGCAATTTCATCATCTACAAAGGCTCTGTCAAAGAGGCGGACAAACTTAAGATGCTCTTGTAGGGTAAGGATGTTTTCTAAGATATACGACAGATCGAAAGTATCCTCGACTTTGTTCCAATCCCAGCGCTTGTCCGGATACTCCAGAAGAAGAGATCTGACGGGGATGGAATCTTCGGTATAATCTGACAAATCAACGTTTGTCAAGGCCAGATTACCAAGGACAAAATCTTTCTCTAGGCGTTTTCCGAGAGCCTCCCAATCCCATTCGGCTGAGTAGACCCCTGACTTAAGGATCAGACTCTCTATTAAGGATACTTCTCTTGTGGCATCGCTTGAAATGCCTTCAAGATCCCACGGATAGTCATTAAAGTTGGCAAGAAGGAAGTCATCCTCAACCCTGCTGGTAAGCGTTTCCCAATCCCACTGGTCTATGTATTTGTCTAAATGCTTGTAGATGATCTCTATGTCACAATTGTTGGACATATTTAGCCAGCAATTGCTGTTCGCCATTTCAACGATTTTAGCGAACAAGCACTCATCGTTCCACTTTGTTCTTGAGTCTTTTGTAAGTTCCTCAAAATTGACAAATTCAAAATAAGCTTCGAGGTTGTTATAGTCCAGAATTGCAGACTTGTCATCCCACAACTTCGCAAACAAACACTCCATGATGGCATTCTCCCTCTGAAGTGCGTTCTCGTCCAACTCAAAGAGCTGAGTCGCCATAGGAGCGATCTCTTTTTCGTTATACGTAACAGGAAAGTACTCATCGCCACTCGTATAAAGACGGATTGGGACTTTTCGTATCTCGATGTCGAAATACTCATCAATTGAGGCTTCAAATATGTTGCTTGGAACCTTTGACTGAAGAAGAATTCGTTTAATGAGCTGGCTCGGTTTCCTGCCGATTATCGTGGGAATCTCAACATCCTCCGGCCAATACTGTGCGCCACGCTGTAACTCGGTATAAATGCCCATGTCCTTGTAGAACGGGAACATTTGAAGGGCATCAGGGTACGGGTAGGAGAAAGTCAAGTGTTCGTAGAGATATTGTCTGCCACTAAAGAAACGGTAAGAAGTATTGTTTGCCAGAGATAGTCGCCCAAGATTGGTAAGCTCAACAAAGTCTTCGTTAACACGAATAAGGTGATGCTTCTCTACAATAGCGAGAATATCCTCGTATAATTTTACTTCAGACTTGTCATAATAAGCCTCCGGTTGGTTGTCTGCCATACTGAAACCAAGCATAATGCCGAGACTTCTTTTGTCATAAGCACCATCCTCGGTTGTGGCTAATAAAGAACAGATGACAAAATCAAGGTCAGACAGGGGTTCCTCCGTGTAATACTGTACACGACAGGAATAGCGTTTCAGGCCCCATTTGTGGAGGCTTGAATAGACGTACTCTGCATTATGAAGGAAATTCTGATTCATAGCTCGCTTTGTTCAATTACTCTATTGTCCGGATTGTTCCTTATCGTTTTAAACAGCTGCTCATAAATCGGATGCTGCGAAAAGTGTTTTTCGTTGCCCACTATTATAAGCAATCTCTTTGCACGGGACAAGGCGACATTAAGTCTATTCGGGGATTGAGCGAATCCCAAGGATGTTTGCTTGGGATAGCCATATTTCCTGAATCTCGCATAATTTGGAGCATCGTCTTTGTGCGCCTGAATCACGTGGCTTCGCACCATTGAGACGATGATGATATTACGCTCCATACCTTGAAACCGGTCAACGGTACTTACTCTAATTGGAATATTCTTGTGGAGTTTAGCCAACTCTCTTATCTGCTTTATCTGTTTTCCGTAGAAACTGATAATGCCGATCTGCTTATCTTCTTCCTTATCAAATTTTTCAAGGTATTTGGAGAATGTAGAAGATGATGCGAATCTATTAAGCAGTTTGCCGATTACCTCAACTTCGCCATAATTAACTCGGGATGTGCCATCAAGCATTTCTGGACTGTCAGTATTGATGAACAGCACATGCGTATTGTGGCCAATAAATGGCTTCATTTCAATGCCGTGATAGCGAGAAGCGGGGTTGGTAAAGTCGGGGGAGTTAACACCCAAGTCTTTCGGCTTGATTAAACCGCAATCAAGACCGCCATCTTTCAAATAGAACTGCTTAATTACATCGTTTATGTCGGGGTGCATCCGGTATTGCAGGCTGAAAGTCTCTTTGATGGATGAATCCGCATTTTCATATAATCTCTGAAAATGAGATTCTTCAATCTTGTCGAATTGCGTATCAAGGAACTTTTGTAGGCGGTTAATCTTTTCTCTCTCTTCTGGAGTCTTGGCAGAAGAGAGGGCATAATCAAGCGAAGATTCCATTTCTTCACGATCGAGCATCGGAGGGAGCTGACGATGGTCTCCGATAACTATAGCTCGATTCCCGTATACGAATGGAAGAACCAACTCCGCCGGGGTTGCCTTAGAGGACTCATCCTGAATAACAGTCGTAAACTCGATTTTTACGTTTCGCCCGTTGGGATTAAATATCTCTCTATAATTCCTGAAGAACTGTGTGCTTCCTTTGCCATCCGCTTTTTTGTCACCGATAGAACTACAGGTGGCTCCGATTACATTACAATTGTCAATGTAATTCTTGTAAACGAGTTCACGAATCTCTTTCGTGGGTTCAGATAACACTCTCTTCCACTTGGTCATTACATCGTTATCTTCGGCATTTATGCCGTAGAAAGACCTACGAGAAATATTCTCCAACCAATTGTTAAGAACCAAATCTGTTTTGGACACAGTTCTGGTTGCGTCATCCTCTTCATCAAGTTCTTCCGGCAGGAGGGCTTCATCTCCTTCTTCAACCCACTTTTTCATAAGCTCGATCGAGAACTGGAGACCTTCGGACTCGAGTTTTTCTTCACCACCGAAACGAATTGGCTTAACAAGATTCGTTTTGCTGTTGATGATTCTTGAAATAGCATTGTCAACAGCAAGGTTCGTTTCTGAAGTAAGAAGAATCCTTTCGCATTTGTTACCTTGTTTCAGTCCATTCCTGATGAGCTGCCAGATGAGTTCAGCAATTGCAGTTGACTTACCAGAACCCGGAGGCCCTTGTATGACAGCGAGATCTTTTGCGAAGATACATTTAAGAATTGCATCCTTCTGTGACTCATTAATCCGCGAGTTAATCAAATGTCTACAGAGTTCTTGATATGGGCCGCCATCTCTCCGTAATATGTATTGTAAATCGGGAGTCGGTGTGGCGAGCGCAGAATCAAATATGAAGTTCTGAAGGTTGTCGTTAAGCAGATTGCTGCCACTTGTGGCCATCGTAAACGTATTCTTCAACCTGGAAATCTTTTCGATATCCCCAGTAAGAATGGGAACAACAAACTGAATGCTCTTTTGATTGAGATACTTGATGACAGATTGCTCCTTTCCGGGCTCAACGTCTATGTCGAATAACAGCTTTGGATACTTAACCGACAGCAGATTGCCGAAAGGGACCATCTTTTCGCCTACTTCAAAGCCGAAATCTGCCTTGCACATATCCTTGAGGTTATCCTCTATGTCTTCAATACGAGATTTTTCATCGCGGTGAATTAGGACTTTGACTTTCCCGGAAACGCGCTGGTCAAGAAGTACATTGCAAGATTCTCTTAGGAAAGAAAGCTCCCTCTGCAGAGAATCATGTAATCTTTCATAATAGTCAACAGAAGGACAGGGGAGACTGATGCGGATACAGTGGCTGTTCGCATCATTCTCTATGGCAACATTTTCAAATCTGTCGTTTAGCCGGTTCTCCACCTCGCTGAACCCAACCATCGAAGTGGAAACGTTGCATTTGAACTTATGCTTAGCACCGTATGTGCGAGCAGAAATGAAAGGAACTGACTTTTCCAGTTCTTTAAGAATAGCCCAGATGTTGTCCGACCGCCAATTGAAATCGATCCCAAGATTTCCAGTGTCAGGATTGAAACTCATATTGTCGCGCTGCGCCACATATTGAGTCACATTATTGAAAACATAACGGACGGATTGACGGTTGGATGTCTTATAGCGGAAAACCGTATCAACATGAATCTCATTTTCCGAGCAATAGTGGCGGGCTTCAGTTAAGAAAACAGTGATATTACTTTGGATCTCGGACATCACGTCAAGGTCGTATAATTCATCCCGATCAATGGGACGCTTAAAGACAAATGCCTTTGTGGATGTGTCATAATAATTACACATGGCCCTCATCATCTCCTTAGCGTTCGGATTGTCGATACTAAAAATAATCCGATAACTATCAATCCTTAAGCCGATTTTGGGACCATAGTCTTTAATAACATCATCGGGAATATAATGATTCTTATACTCGATGATGTCTTTTATGACGGTTTCTCCTTTGTGCTCTTTTGCCTTTCTCCAATAATGCTCGGAACCAAAAAGGTGAGTATAGAATGCCTCTAGGTCAACATTAAGCGTTGTGATGCAGGCAACAATATCATCAACTTGCCCCATACATACATGCCCTCCCTTTAAAGATTGGTCGAGGCTGCGGATTTCTGAGAGAGTGAGCTGATTAGTCGGGAGTACTATCCCGTTTCCGTAGAAAACGGTCGCACAGATGGAGGGGGCTTGCTCCATATGAATGTAGCACGAGGCCAGTTCTTTTTGCAGAGAACATATACCCGAGTCCGTGAATGAATTCCAGACACCTTCATTAATCATCAAGTGGTCTTCATGAATATCATCGGGCGAGAGCATCAATCGTTCTTTGAAGATTCTATCTACGATTCTGTCCCGACCAGATTCATCTACATTTACCGTCATTTTATATCCGTCAATCTCTATGGATTCCGGATCGATGCTTATCGGCGCACAACGTCTCTTCAGGAGTTGCTCCTGAATCAGGATATACTGATTCCACAAATCTCGAAGCTCTTCATTGAAAGCCGAGCCGGAAGGAATATGATGATTGGTCGTATGCATAGCAATTTAAAATAAAACAAAGATACGAAAAGCTAGCCATAAACGGGGATTTGAAGGAGTGATTTTTTGTTTAGATGTAACTTTTTAACTATATGAGCCTCGAAAAACATGGATCTATAGACTGGGAATGTAATTGGTATCACATATAGCCTAGGTCTCATCTGCAATGATTCTAATGATAAATCCCTAAAACCCTTTATATATTGTTTGAACTCGTCAAGTTTGCTCGGAAATCATGGGTATGACTTTATACAGAGTAGCTCGAGTTGCAACATTGTAGCTGAAAGCTTTAAATGAAAGATATTATCATATGATTGCTGGAAATTTGAATTCAAATTTCCAGATTTAATCTGACTTTTCATCTGTCCCTAATATGCTGCCAGTTTATTCAGATTGTTATGATAAATTTCTGGCATCGTTAATATGGACATATTAGGCAGATGTATCAATTGACTATGCCAGATATTGTTTCCGTGTTTGCCGGATTTTCAAGATGGATTGTTGCAGATATTATCCAGTCAAGGAGCTCATGTTTACCAGAGTATATAATAGGAGTTTGCCATAACAAGAACCAATTCTTGTAAGTAATTATATGGTATGCTCATTGGACATTCGTAACTTGATTCTGATAGTGAGTTTGGCTATGGACATGACGAATCAAGATCAAAAATAGGGGATACAAAATCAACAATATGTCCAATAGCCAAAGCATGGGACTGTCCGATATTCTGCCGAAAGGATTCAAGAGTTTTGGTTCTAGACCTCGCATTTAGGAATCGTAGGCTTACCCTAGTTTCACATGATGTGTTTTTGCTCCAGCCATAGCTATTGCTTTAAATCATAACTTGGTTAAAGTCCTATCTGATTCTTCTGCGGGAACTATATGCATAAAGCAGATATTATAGTTGGCTACAAGATAGATAGGATTTTTCGTCCACTGTCCAATCCCAACAGTGATTTTCCCGTGCCCAGCTTGCTGGTTTAAGTGGCACTCATCCCGCCGTCGAAAGGCGAGTGGGGTATTAGGCTCCCCCATAGGGTTTATTACTGGCAGACGGGCAAGCCCGGCATGGATGATAGCTTCACTTCAAATAATGCAGATGCTGTCCGGTTTCCAGTGTACATACAAAAGGAAGTATGGCAGATTGCACCTGTATGATGAAACCTGCCATAGCTTTGCTTTATTCCCATATCTACACCCCGGCATTAAAGTAAAGCCGGGAAATGTCACAGAAAAATGCCACACCGGGATTTGATGGTATAAGGGCTCAATAATGGAAATCTCGGTTGAATTTGTATTCTTTCCCTTCTTTTATGACCATCCGTTTGTTGCATAGGAACTTTGCCAATTCCACCGTCTTATTGTACCCCAGTTTTATCCCCAGCCGTCCGTAGCCCTCTTTCAGCCGTTCAAGGTAGCCGTTATAGCCGCTGATGTTCCCCTCTTCAAAAGCGGCGTTCAAAGCGGAACGGTGTGAATCCTCAGGTATTTCCTTATACGGATCGAACGGTTCCTTGGTCGGGCGTCCTGGCTGCCTTTTCTGGGGCTGATATGACTCCACCAGTTCGGGCAGGGAATCATCGTTTACCCGGAAGGCAAACGGTTCAAACTCACGGTCGCGGCTGTGTATGGCTTCCACCACGCTTATGGACTTGTCGTCTTTGTCTGGCTCTATCTGCATGACTGTTTCCGCCTTGTTGTTCAGTTCCGTGCCGACATGACCGCGTGCGTGTTCGTCATTCTTGTTCTGATGCAGGACGGTATGGATGTGTATCTGCCGGTCATCGGTCCATTGCATGAATTTGGATATCACATCGGTGGATTCACCGGGTGAATTGATGTCATGGATGAAGTCCCGGATGCCATCTATGATGACCAGACCTAAATCGGGTATCATGCCGATTGCCTTTTTCGTTATTGCCAGTCAACTTCTGGCGAATATTTCCGGAGTGCCAGCATCGTCAGATTGTCCGCATCACAATCTTTCGGCAGACCTGCCAGTCTCAGGATTCTGTCCAAAACTTTCTGGCAATGGTTATTGCCCTGTTCTGTGTCAACATAGAGAATCTTCCTTTTTCCCTCCAGGAAGCAGGCACGGTAATGCAGCACTATGCCATTCTTCAGAGCAGCCGCAGCGATGGCAGAGACATTGAAGGTCTTCTTGCTTTTGGCTTTTCCAATGGATGCACTGAAGCGGATTGTTCGTATGTCCCGTATTCGATACATCTGATTAATGCATACTGCGTTCCCTTTGGATCCCCGTCAATGAGGTATGTAGTTACGTTTTGCCCATGTGTTTTACTTTGAATTATTGACGTCTAAAAATACAATCTTCTAATTCTTTATATACATTCATATCAGGAGTAATGTATTTTGATAATTCTATTTTAAATCGTTCTGGATTGATATTTACTCGTAAATTACAGAAGTTTTTGATTTTTCCAGTTTCATCTTTGACGTGTTGGTTCATAATGTCAGTGACACAAGTATCATAATCTGCTTCTGAAAAGATTAATTGATTCTTATTACAATATGCCTTTAAAACCTCTTTATCATATAAATAGTTTTCCAATTCCCATCTTTTTATAACACGATGATTTATAGGATTTAATACCAAATACTGTTGCCGGTCATTTTCTGTTGTATTTTTTCCAGACGCCATATCACGATCTTTGCAAACCCAAATCTCAATATTAGGAAAAACTTTCGATAATAAGGCAATTGCAATATTACTTCTTTGATCTAACTCCGTATTACCTCCACTTGATATAAATAATGTATCTGGATATTGCTCTCCAAAAATATTATTATATACTTGTGCATCCATGCCTTGTTCATTTCCAGCTTTTCCTGGCTCGTATCTTCCCTCGCAATAAATAATTCGTTTAGGGCTAACTAATCCACTCAAATCATCAAGGGCTGTTGCAAAAATACGACTCCATTCTTTCCTGTTTTTTGGGATTGGGGTAAGCACTTGATCTGTTGATGCCCAAAGAGTGTCGGCTTTAAATTCTATAATTTGACACTCATCTTTTAATTCATCTTGAAGTGCACGGAGAAAGCCGATACTATGTGTCGCAACCCATAATTGGCAATCTGCGCCTATAAGTTTATTGATTTCTATAAGAAGTTTTCGCTGAATAGATGTGTTAATGTGCAGTTCGGGCTCATCAATTAGAAAGATTGTATCATTATATTCATCTTTGCGTAAATACAAATCGAGAAGAATATCCACAACTTCTTTCTCTCCTGCAGATAAGACATTAAATTCAAACGACTTTTCCGCGTAGTCTGACTTGCTGAAATACATAGTTCCTTTATCTGCTTCAATATCGCCTAAGCTTACGATTTTAAGATCTAGACATGCTTGAATAGAACTATTAAGCTCTCCTATGATGTGCTTTTTAGCTTCACTCGGTCTACAATCTTGTTCATGTAAATATCTATTGTATTTGATATTTAATCGACGATAATTTTCTTCCATTTTATCATCGATATCTGATGCATATGTGGCTCCGTAATTATTTAATTTAAGCTCGCTGACAGCTTGAGAATTTGTTACTTTTAAACTGTTGTTATAACGATATGGGCTTCTGAATGAAAAAATGGTATTTTGTTTTCCTAGATTCTCTTTTTTACTTCTAACACAATAATAATCTCCTTCTATGAATTGTATAGATATATTTTGATAATCATAAGATGGGTTTTGCTCAATTGAATGGTAATGAAAATCTTTATATTCTTTATTGCCTATTTGGTTATATGCGTTGTTTAAAAATAACATACCGTCAAAAACACTACTTTTCCCACAGCCGTTAGGTCCTACGAGCGCAATAATTCGTTTAGGGGTATCTCCTAGATCAATGGTCAAAGATTGAAATCTTTTATATTTTGAAAGTGTGATTTTTTTTATTCTCATTGTCGTAATTAACGTGAGTTCGAAATAAGCAGTAATGTAAGTTGTTAATTATTTGGAAAATAGCGGTAAAAGTATTAAATTTAAAGTGTCAAAAAACAAACATAAGACTCTTACCGCTATGATCACAGAGGACAAAGTTATTGAAATTTTCTACATGGCCGACGAATACAGTAAGGAATTTTCCAAAGTCAAACATAAATATTCCCTCGGGGAGGGACGCAGTGACGGCAGGCGACACAGGAACAAGCCGAACCGCATGAGCGATGCTGAGATAATGGTCATACTCATCCTGTTCCATACCGGAGGGTTCCGCTGCTTCAAGCACTTCTACCTCGGCTATGTGTGCCGTCACATGAGGCATCTGTTTCCCAGAGTGGTCTCCTACAGCCGCTTCGTAGAGCTGGAGAAGGAAGTGGCCGTCTGCCTGTGCCTGTTCATCAAGGACGTGCTCCTGGGCAAGTGCACCGGCATAAGCTTCACCGACTCCACGGCACTGAGGGTATGCCACATCAAGCGCATGCACTCCCACCGCACTTTCTCCGGCCTTGCGCAGAAGGGCAGGAGCACCATGGGCTGGTTCTACGGCTTCAAGCTGCACCTGGTCATCAACGACCGCGGCGAGATACTCAACTTCATGATAACCCCCGGCAACACCGACGACCGCGAGCCGCTGAGGGACAGGCGCTATCTGCAGGGCATCAAGGGCAAACTCTGCGGAGACCGGGGATATATCGGCAGGGCTCTTTTCGAGCTGCTGTTCATCAACGGCATACAGCTCGTCACACGCGTGCGCAACAACATGAGGAACATGCTCATGAGCGCGGAGGACAAGATCCTGCTGAGAAAGAGGGCCGTCATAGAGACCGTCAACGACGAGTTGAAGAACATCGCTCAGATAGAGCACTCCAGGCACCGCTCCTTCAACAACTTCATTGTCAACATACTATACTGTCCGCTATCGCCGCATACTGCTTCTTCCCCCAAAAACCGGCTGTCGATGTCGCATTTGTCGATGACGGACAACTTGTCCTTTTCTGATGCTTATCTCGAACTCACGTTTGATAGGTTCAGGATCATAGCCTTACCTTATCTTTATTTGGAGTTCTTTGACGATATTGATAACTTAACGGAGTTGTTTGCGGATATTGAAGGTTCCTAAACAGCTCTGAAAAACAACTTAACACAGTCTAGTTTACACTACCATTAGATTAGAATAGGCCTTTCTGACTTATAAAGGAGAATATTTTTCTTTCTATTATCTTGTCTTCAGGCGTTAGCTCACCAATTAGTAGTGGTGATTCCGGATTATGCTTCAGAATCTTTTCGTGTACTTTTTGAGCGTTAAAGTTTGCGTAACAATATTTGCATAGGTGTTTGCAGGTATTGTATTCTCCCACATCAATGCTTTGAACACATCCGCATTCCGGCCTTTGGTTTTTATCTTTTGAGACAACGAGTTTTACGCCAAGTAAATCTTCAATGAGAATGTTATCAATACAGTGTCCATGTTGGATACCAACACTCGCTAATTCAATTTTCTCAGCGCAGGATTGGATTGTGATACCAAATCTTCTTGCTATAAAAGCTAAGTTAGTAGCAAGTTTCAGCATCTCTGATTGAGATAGTCCCCTGGCAGTGAGTCCTTTAAGGTTGCGTTCTGTCTTTTTGTATAAGTCAACGAAACTGATTATACACGTTTTGGTAAACCCATTGAGCCTTTTTGCTAATTCTTCGAAGTATTTCACATGATACTCCATTGTCAGGGTATCTGTTAAGATAATGGGATCATATCTCCAGATTACCCTCTCAGGACCAATTTTGTTGGAGAGTTCCTTAAACGTGTCAATTATTCCAGATTTTGTAGGAACGTACTCTTCGAGTTTTATATCATATGGATTGATTGTGAACTGAAAGTAGTACATATAGTTCTTGAGTTCATCAAGCCTATCAAGCATTGGTTTGGGGTTCTTACTCCAGAATACTATGCAATCAATAGCACTTGGTGATAGGCTAATTTTGCTTACCTGATGAATATTCATCGGGTTGCGCACATATATGAAACCCTCTTTTATTCGATTAAAGAACCAATCTGCATAAAAGGCGGGTATATCTGTTCGACGGCTTACACTTAATATCATAGTTTCTCACTTTGATGCTTTATTATAATGTACTGAATACTATTGCATTTGCTAAATGGCTGAATGTCAAATGGAATTTCTATCATCTTTGCACGTATGCTATCATCATCAATTCGTTTGCCAAAGTATTTATGAGAAATTGGTCGTTTCGAAAAACTCCCGAAATGTATTTGAATGTATGGCAAAGTTGCGATTTTCTTGTGTAAGTAATGCAGGCATCCAAAAGCTGTCTCTGTAGTATCTTTTTCATAATTTATATCATTTATGATAATGACACCATAAGGCATTGCATTTAAGAAGCCTATTAGATTATCTAAGAAGTTATTTATGCCATCTGGGCTATATTTGGCCATATCAGAAAGCATGTAATTAACAATTACCACTTCAGGGAACTCGTGTCCGTTGTAGTATTCAAAAAAATCACTTTTTATAAATTTAGCATTCTGAAAGTTCTTTTGAGTATAATCCCATATTGGCTGCCAGAAGTCGTCGATATCTAGACCGGTATAATCAAAAGTAAGTTTACACTCCGTGTTATTCTCTATAAAATCTGTAATACCGTAGAATTCAGACGCTGGTCCACATCCAATAGATGCGACTCTGATATGGCTGTGGCAATTATAAAAAAATCGCTCAAATATAGATTCTATTTCTGAGGCATACCTATAGAAATGCTTCATGACATAGCAAAATAACATATTTGTACAATTGTAGTGCAAAGATTTATTTGCTATACGGTGAATTTTGTAGATGCAAACTTTATAGCAGTTCTCTGAAGTGATACACTGCTTGTCATTTACGCAAGATCTACATTTTTTTGGAGCATAGTATTGCCTTATGCAATGCTGCATTAATTTATTTATCGTTGCCATCTCTTTCATGTAACAAAGATATAGAACATACTGCTATAAAAAAAGAAAAGAAGCCGACCATAAAATCTATTCTGAATAGCCCAATAAAGTATCGTCGTTTTAAGATCGACTATTCGCCCTTTTATCCGCTCTTTACTATCCCCCTTTGTCAACGATTCTTGAGCAACAAAAAGGAGCCCGTAAAGAGCGCCATATTAATAGATTACAATCAATTCAGCTAATTGATAATTAGAGGTTTACTTACCTATGCAAAACCGCGAGAACACGGTAGCCAGCACCTCCTCCGAAGTAACCTCCCCGCAAATCTCCCCGATATGGTGCAGGGCCTCGCGTATGTCCTGTGTTACGAATTCTGTGGAGACTCCGGCGAGGAGGGCTTCGCGGGCGCGGGTGAGGGCTTCCAGGGCTTTCTGGAGGGCCTGGTAGTGGCGGAGGTTGGTGACGAGGGGGGCGGCGGGGGCG
>ERZ780043.90-NODE-90-length-19847-cov-4.67295_pt1 | contig 19847 bp, 31 predicted proteins | sample MGYA00511850_ERZ780043 | MGnify/ENA primary metagenome ERZ780043 (study PRJEB29588, sample SAMEA2161608) | human gut metagenome | biome: human gut; feature: human-associated habitat; material: faeces | place: Denmark | collected 2008/2010 ... | reverse complement strand
AAAAATAAAAAAATTTGTCTTGCTTAATGCCTGAATTTTTGCGATTTTTTCCTACGCACATTATATATATAATTATAAATTTTTCAAAAAAGTAGTACAAAAAGTAAAAATAAACATTAAAAAAGTAAAATAAAGTACACTTTGTTAAACTTTACACAAAATAACCAAAATTAAAATAAGCCTAAAAAAAGGCTAAATTTAAAGTTTTGCCATATGGGTGCTTGTAATTTATCACAAAAACAAATAAAATTTAAAAATAAGTGGTTTTTAAGGCTCAAATTCGAAAATGAAAGTATAAGAAAGAACGATAATACAAGAAAATACCAAAAAGCACCCCCCTACCCTATTTTTAGAAAGTTTATAAGGTAGTATCATTACCCTTCCGCCATTTCTCCATCATTTTTAATTTTGCAAAAACTTTGCAAAGCATTTTCAATTTCGCAAAATCTCTTGCCAAAAGAAAATTTCTGTGGTATACTTTAGGCGAGTACGAATGATGCATGAGTACAACGAATGAGGTACGAATGAAGTCACGACAGTGAGGTGTAAACGATGTGGGTAATTGGCGTTGTAAAATTTTTGAATAAGTTGCCAAAAGGGTTGCGAGTAGTGATCTATGTGTTGTTAGGTCTGACAGTGGTTTTTTGGGTGTTGTTTTTGTTAGCTCAAATTTTGGAAGTTGTCAGGAAGGTCGTGCATTGGATGTCGCAAAAGTCGGTTTTCTGGACTGGCTTTTATGCCCTGATAATTTTGTGTGTTGGGACTTTTTTAGTTGCAGAATTTGTGTTGCATTTAGGATGGTGGGACAAGTTAGTCGCTTTTTTCACAAATTGGTTTAATGTCGTACGTGAATTTGTTGGTGGGAAGATATCGGGTAAATAAAACGACACACGTGGGTGCGTGGTAGAAATACAAAAAAATGCCAAATCTCTTGCCTAAACTAATTTAATATGTTATAATGTCGGTGTAATAAGTCATTTCTCGTAAAACGAGGAATTACATCTTATTATTTTGGATCGTATGTCGAAATTTTTAGGTTGAAGAACCGTAAAAAGCCGTGATGGGATGTCGTAAAATTTGCTAGTACTCCGAACTTGCGAAATATCCTAAAAATAATTACGCTAGCAGTAGTGAAACGATATGCGTGGCAATCACCTAATTGCTAGTTTTAGGTGATTTTTTAGTGTTGATTGTATTCCTTGTTTTGTAGCAAGGGGGAAATTAGGGCTGAGGCTCTTTTTTTCTTGTTTTCTTGACAAAAATTAAAAAGCGTGGTATAATGTAGGTGCTTCAAGTATTTGAGGCTCTATCAATCACTATATAAATATATTTATTTCATCTTCCAAAAAAATGAATTTATATGTATTTATGTCACGTTCTTTCAGAAAAAGGCTTGCATTAAAAAAATTGAAAATGTGAGTTTTTTTCTTGACAAGGTTTGGACAAGTGTTGTATAATGTAGGCGTGTAGGGAGGTGAATGCGATGAATAAGACTTTAAATTTAAAAGGAGGAATAAACGGCAAAAGAAGATGCAAGAAAATAAAATGCGATCATTTTGAAAAAGAAATTGAAAATTTTTATAAGGGAGGTACAATAAATGATTAATCACGTAAAGAAAATACAAAGTAAGTATTTTTGGGACATTTTAAACAATAATAAAAGATTTGAAATAAGAAAAAATGACTGTAATTATCAAGTGGGCGATATAGTTAAACTTGTTGAATATAACAGCGGCAAACAAGTAGAAACAAATAGTTATATTGTTGTAAAGATAACTTATATTTTAAAAGACATACCGCAATATGGGTTAGATAAAGATTACTGCATATTTGGGTTTATAATATGTGAAAAAATGTTAAATGTTGGAGGTATGAAATGGAGGAATATAGATGGGTAAGGAAATGGAAGAAAGTATAGTAAAAATAGAGCCAAAAACTTATTGCTATGCAAGAGTAAGCACTAAAGAGCAAAATTTAGATAGGCAAATAGAAGCATTTAAAGATTATGAACCATATGTGTTGTTTGCTGACAAAGAGAGTGGGAAAGATTTTAATCGAACAAACTATCAAAAAATGAAAAAAAAGATAAAGCAAGGAGATACGTTAATAGTTTTATCACTTGATAGGTTTGGTAGGAATTACGATCAGATAAAAGAAGAGTGGCAAAATTACAACAAAAAAGGTGTAAAGATTAAAGTTTTAGATATGCCATTAATTGATACAACTTCTAATGATTTAACAGAAAAATTAATTAGCGATATTGTTTTGCAACTTTTAAGTTATATAGCACAAAAGGAAAGAGAAAAAATAAAAGAAAGAGCAATGCAAGGAATTGCTATCGCTAAAGCAAATGGTGTTAAGTTTGGTAGACCGAAAATGGAATTGCCTGACAATTTCGAGGAAGTTGTTAAAAGATTTTGTAATAGAGAAATTAATAATATAGAGGCTTGCAAACTACTTAATATGTCAAGAGGAACGTTTTTTAGATATGTTAAATTATATAGAGGTAGAAAAAATGAATAATATTTTAGCAATACAAAAGAAAGTTGTAGATGAATATTGCAATGGCAAATTAGTTTATGAAATAGCTGATGAATTAAAGATAAACAAAAATGTTATAAGTTTTTTATTAAAAAACGCTGGTGTTGAAGTAAAACACAATGCATATACACACCCTAAACAAAAAATTAAATTGCCACTTAAGAAAATTAAGAGATTATATGTTGAAGAAAAATGGTCGATTTTAGATTTAGAAATTGAATTTGATGTTTCTGCTCCTACTATTTTAAGTAGGCTCAAAGAAATGGGTGTTAAAATAAGAGGGCGAAAACTTAAAACCGAGCAATGTGATGTTGAAACAATTAAAAGGTTATATTGGGAAGAAAATAAAACATCGCAAGAAATAGGCGAAATATACAATGTTTCAGGTCAATTAATTTTATTTTATATGAAGAAAAATAATATACCTACAAAACCTCGAAAAGGGCGAATTTATAAAAAAAGGAGTTTAGAAAAATGAATAAAAATAAATACCAAGAAGCGTTAGAAGAAATTATAAATGGATATCAATATGCTTATAATTATTATTGCCAATTTCAAGGAGTATCAGAAGAAAAGGCTAAAGAATTATTTGAACATTTTAATAACAAAAATATAGGATTACTTAAAGGATTACTTAGTAAAGAAACGCCTAAAGAACCAATAGATAAAGGATTTAAAAATGACATTTTACAATATAAATGTCCAACTTGCAAAATTGGAAAAGTTGGCAAAATAATTGATAACGGTTGGAAAACAAAAGGAGAAGGTTTTACTAACTATTGTCCTAATTGCGGTCAAAAATTAAAATGGTAAGAATTTAAAAGGTGGAAATATGAAAAAAGAAAGATTATTTGATATTAATAGTTTAGAAATTAACCCTTTATATATTTCGCCTACTGAAAAAAGAAAATGGACTGTTGCTTTTACAAAATGGTGCAACGATCAATACGATAAATATGGCTCACAATATGGTTTGTTTTGTTGTAGTTTTATGAAAATTTGCGATTTATGTGAAATGAAAAAGTGTAATGGTTGTGCTGATTGTGTAGAAACTATAAAAGAATGTTTTAAAAAGCAAGGCAAAGAAATTCCATACAGAAATTATAATTTTGAAGAAATTTTAAAAGAGATAGAAGAATAAAAAAACAAAATATGTATAGCACATTTTTTAAAGAGGAAAAGGAGGGTTTAAAAATGAATTTTAAAGAATTACACAAAGATATTGAAAGATATTTAGAAGATAATCACTATCATATTCATATGGGTTATTCAACTTATAGTGATTTTGATTTACTTTTTTTCCCAAATCAAGACTGTAAATTACTTGGAAAAACAAAAGAGGTAATAATTTGTTTAGCACAAACTTATAGAGATGTTATGTTAAAAGAAAAAATTATTTTGTTTTTTCTTAAAGATGATAAAATTTGTAGGTCCGTGTATTATAATAAAAGTGAAAAGAATTTAGAAATAGTTAAAGATATTTTAGAAAATGGAATCAATGGTAAAAAATTTCCATTTGATTAATACAATAAAATAAAAGGAGGAATAAAAAATGAATTTTAAAGAAGCATATCAAAAAATGTTGGAAGGAAATAAAGTAAGAAGAAAAGGTCGTAGTTTGTGTTGTTTCTACAATTCAAACGAAAATAAATTTTGTACCGGTGACGGGGTAGCTATAACAGGCATAACTTTTGAAGCTGCTTTAGCTGATGATTGGGAAGTTGTAGTAGAAAAAAACAAAATAAAAGTTTGGGAACCTAGTCTTGGTGATTTATATTATTATATTAATTCAAATGGAGATATAAAATTTAGTTATTATAATACTAGAAGTATAGATAAACGTTGTATTGGTAATTTTTTTAAAACAGATGAAGAAGCAGACCATATGGTTGAAAAGTTAAAGGTAATAAGAGAGCTACAAGATTTATCTAATATTAAGTTTAATATGAGTGATTATGTAAAAAATAACGGAATATATTATATAGCCTATGATTTTACGCAAAATAGAATCGTACCACTATTTGATAATATTTCTAGAAACATCCCATTTAATGTTTATTTTTCCACTAAAGAAGACTGTGAAAAAGCTATTACAAAAATAGGAAAAGAACGACTTGAAAGATATTACTTTGATATAGAGGATTAATTTATGGCAAAGAGAAACAAACACGGAAGATTTATAGTTACAAAATATGGATTGTTGTTGGATACTCGTGGTTTTGGTTGTAGAACTTGGGGTATGAGCGATCAAAAAAACATAAAATTTGAAAATGGTAAATATTATTTAAAAGAAGAATATGCAGATACAAACGGCGAATATCAAGAAGAGTATGAAATAGAAGTAGCTGAAGTTTTACAAAGTTTTGAAGAAATAGGAAAAAAATACAAGATTAAACAAAACGTTGAAGTGGTTATATGTTGTGGTGAAATACTTTTTGACAAGCCAATAAAAGTTTATAAAATAAAGGATAAGATACTTTAATATGGAATCTATGGAGGAATTAAAAAATGATTGAAATTGTAAAACACGGAAAAAAGAAATACCATTTTGTTTGTGAAAAATGTGGATGTGAGTTTTGTTCAAATGGTGATGAAATTGCTAGTACTAGATCTATTCCTGTAACTAGATATATTTTATGTCCAGAATGTGGGGAAAAAATAAATATTGAAAATTTAGATGAACATGTTAATAAAAAAGATGATGACAATGTTATTGACATATCACCATTACCAGAGGCTAAAGATGTTTTAGATGAAATAGAAAAGAAATATCTAAAATCAATAATCAGACTGTTTAAAGATAGAGTTGAATATATCGAGAAAAAAAAGAATATAAATAGTGAAGGCACTTTTTATTTTATTGCAATAGCAATTAAAAGTGTTGTTATTGATTGCTTAAGTGAAACAATATATTTTCCATATTTTAAACCAGAAAGCAAAATGTATGAGGGTATGGAGTTCAACAAAGAATACACATTAAAAGAATTAGGATTATAAAAATAAACACAAGAAAGGAAAAGATAGAAAATGGGAGTCAAAGTAGATTTTAAAGTAAACGTTCCACATGGGGAGATGGACATAACAGAGAATGGGCAATATGATGTTAGCGATTATGCGATTGCGAATGTTAATGTTGCGTTTGAAACTGAAGAAAAGAGCGTAACAATAACTGAAAATGGAACTCAAGAAGTGTTGCAAAGTGTTGGCAAAGATGCATTAAGTAAAGTAGTGATTAATACAGAAATACCGATTAAAGAAGAGCAAAGCAAAAATATTGAAATAAAAGAAAACGGAACTATTTCAGTATTGCCAGATGAGGGCAAAGTGTTAAATGAAGTAAGCATAACAACGAATGTTCCGCAAGATAATACATTAAAAAATTTGTTGGATGCTACAAAGAGTACTAAATATTTATTTTATGAGTATCAAGGCACTTCAGTTGACGGTTTAATTCAATACAGTGATACTGAAAATGTGGAAGATATGTCACATACCTTTTATGGCTCTAAAGTTGTAAAAGTTCCTGAGTTAAATACTAGCAAAGTAAAAAATTTTAGTTATGCTTTTTCGCGTTCAAGTATTAGCGAATTTCCAAATTGGGACTTTTCAAATGCTGAAAGTATAGGCTACTTACTAGATCAATGTAAATCTTTAAAGACTAACATTGTAATTAATAACTTATCGAAACTTACTGGTGATTATTGTTTATCTGGTGTTTATCAGCAAAGTGCGGTAACATCCGTAACGCTTAATGATTTAAACCCTGATATTGCTTATGCGATAGATAATGCCTTTTTTGACTGTGACTGGTTAACGAATGTTTCCTTGAATACTACAACCGGTGTTCCTATGAAAGTTAAATCAATGTCAGAGACTTTTAATTATTGTAGCCAATTAAAAACATTACCATTAATGGATTTAACACAATATACAAGATTTAGTATTACAGGTTGTAGTAATTTGGAAAGTATTCCTGCCTATGACTTATCTAATATAACTTCAATAAGTCTTAATAGTTTATATTCATTAAAGGAATTTCACGCAACAGGTATGAAAGTTAGTTTCAACATATCTTCTTCTACTAAATTTACTAAAGAAGCATTAGTAGAAATATTAAATAACCTAGCAACAGTAACTTCAACTCAAACATTAACAATGGGTGCTACAAACTTAGGTAAACTTACTGATGAAGATAAATTAATTGCAACTAATAAGGGTTGGACATTAGCATAGAAAGGAAAATAGAAATGATAAACGTAATAAAAGCAAAAGAAGGCTATGTATTTGCATTAAAAGATAAAAGTGAAATATATGATGATGTAATTTATTTAGGCATTTATGATAATGCAGAAAACTACATTCAGATACCTTATTTTGAAGCAGAGGAATTAAAAAAGCAAAAAGAAAAATTATTAAGAGGTAATGTAGAAAATGAATAAAAAAGCAAAAATAACAACACTTATATTAGGTATTATATTAGGTATATTATTAACAATATGTTTTATAAATATTAAATATAAACAACCTGGTAGTAAGGCATCAAGAATATCGATAAATGTTAAGGTTACATATCGTGTTTATTATAGTTTAGAAAGCAAGGGAATTAGTGCAGATAAACTTTACGATGAAAAAGGTGACACCACATATTTAAAAAGAGTTTATATAACATTAAGAAATAACATATGGGTAACATTTGTTGATGTTGAATGGGAAGAAATTAAAAACAATGGCAAGGTGCAATACCACCCTGTAATAGGCAAACCCTACAAAGAATATTATTCAAATTTATCGTACGTAATAAAATATTAGAGAAAGAAAGGCAACTAGATATGACATTAGAACAAATAATCAAATTATTAAAAACTGATGGTATAGGTTCTAAACGTGTTGTTTACAAGATGTTAGAAAATGCGAGTATAAATGAATTGTGCGAGTTGAAAAGAGATTTAAGCACGATAATAGCACAAAAGAGAGCCAATCACGAAAATAACAACCCTTGTGTGAGCGAACGAAAATAAAAAGGTGGGTAAATATTCAACTCATCCTCTCACAGAGGGCTTATAGAAAGGGCTAAAAAAGAAATGAAAGAAAAAGTTGAGTTAGTAAAAGAAATTATTGGTATAAGACCTGAATTGAAGAAAAAGCAAAGCAAGTTATGGAGATGCAATCGTGAGAAATTAATTTCTTTACTAAAAAGAGAACAAGAAAAAATTAAGGAAATACATATTGGTGATAAAATTATAAATGAAGAACACGAGTCGTTCGATCGAATTGTGCAATCTTTGTTTGAAATAAAAATTGATAAATACGAAACAACTGAAAATGGGTTGATAGTATATTTTTCAGAAAGTGTGAATTAGTGATAACTGAAACAAATATTAATTATTATGGTTATAAGAATTATAGTAAATATAAAACTTATACATGTGAATATTGTAAAAAAGAGTTTAAATTAATTAAAGGCGAAATGTTATACAAACTGGCACACTTGACATTTTGTTCATACAAGTGCCGTTCTGAATACAAAAAGATAGAAAGTGAGAAAATGAAAAATGAATAGAGAAGATTTAGTATTAGGTTGTAAAGTTGTTTGCAATGGTTATTTGAAAAAAACTAAAATGAAATATTGCTTACCAAAACTGGATATTGAAGATTATGAGCCAGAGCAATTAAAGGTTATTAGCAATGTTGGTAATTCTGAAGGTATTAAGTATTTAAAACTTAACGAAGAGTTTGAGCAAGAGCAATACGAAGTAGTGAAATTGGCTAAACCATTTACTGGTGTATTAGTAGGAACGCAAAAGGTATTTACTAAAAAGCACTTTAAATGCGAAAATGATTTTGTTGATTATGCAGATAATTTACTAACACAAATTAAGCCGTACACAAAAAAAGAAGATTTACAATTTGTAGCAAAGGTATATTTTAAAAAAGGACAATCAAGATTAGTGCCTTTAGAAATGGTGGAATTAATTAATGATTAGCATCGAAGAAGTAATGGCATCAATGGTTAAACAAAAAATGTCGATAAGAGAGATTGCCAAAAAAATTGGAATGCCTAAATCGACATTGCACCTAAAACTACAAAATTTTGCAAAAAAGAACCCTAAATTACCTTTAGTAATACAATATAACGATTTATTAAATAGTAATATATTAAGTATGCACTCTAAAGGTGGTAAAAATAGTTACAAAAATCGAAAATAAGAAAGAAGGAACGTAAAATGACAAAAATACAATGGATGATTTATAATTATTTGAAAGAAAAATCAGAAAAGGATGAATGGACTAGCCAAGATGAATTGGTGCGATATTTAGCCAAGAATAATTGCTTTATCGATAAACGATCATTGAGAAAGAACATACAAATGATTAGACAAGCCGATGTTATTCAAAAAGTAATATTGACATCATATTCACAAGGCTACAAAATAATGAATGATGAGAGCCAAATTGAAATTTTAGAAAAGAGAAAGATAGCGATTTTAAAATCATTAAAACAATATTGGCGAGATATTAAACGATTAAGCCGAGATAACCAAACAAAGCTAACTTTTGGTTCAAAAGAAAGGGAATACATTGAAGCACTTTTAAAAACTACTGAAGAATAGAGGTGCATATATGAATGGCATTATACGATGACAACATAGGAATTTTTAAACAATATGTAAAAGAATATGGTTCAGCTTTGCAAATACCAGAAGTTTACAATGATGATGAAAGCAATAAAGGGTTTTATTCTTTTATGCATTCATTTTATGAGTGGTTGTATTATCAAATACATACATTTTTAACACCTAACAAAAATATACCAAAGTATGAAAGTGTTATTAAAACTTATTGTAATTATATTAGAGATAAAATATTACCTATTTGTAATAATAAAATAAAGCATTATAATACTAAACTTGTATCTCAAGAAAATGCACAACCTAACAGAGATTGCTTGAAAAAATGGCTTGATTTGGAAGATAACTTTTATGCATTAGCTTGTTATCGAAACTTGGAAATGATGGCACTATATCTTGAAAGAGGTAAAACAAACAAACTGTGGGCTAAAACCATACATTTATTTAGAAATTTTTATTTTTACTCACAAAAATTAGTGTTTGAGCAAAAAATAGATATGATAAGAGCAAGTTATTTTCCAGGTGCAGGTAAAACATACGCAGTTAATATTTTGTGTGCTTGGTGGTGGGGTTATGATAATGAAGCATCAATAATCCGTGTAACATATTCTGCCGACCTATGCAAACAATTTATACAACAAATAACTGACATTTTAGATAGCCCACAATATAGAAAAGTCTTCCCAAAATTTGATATAGGAAATGTTGGTGATGGAAAAACAAGTGGGCTATACAATAACTATTCAGTTGAAATAGGCTTTAGATTTGCATTTTCAAGCGTTCAAAACTTTTACGCAACAACACGTGATGGGCAAACAACAGGTAAAAGAGGAAATATCTTAATTATCGATGATATTACAAAAGGTTCAGATGAAGCATACGATGAAAACCTACACAAGAGATTAACAAACAAATTTGATACTGAATGGAACTCAAGAGGTGATAGTTCATATCAACCTATAATTGCCGTTGGTACAATGTGGTCTAATTTAGACTTATTAAATGTATTACATAATAGAGCTATAAAAAATACTAATAATAACATGGAAGAAGATAGTTCTTTCAAATATACCGAATTGTCAAAAAATAATGATGGAAGTTTAAATTCAGTCTTTATTTCAACACCTATTCTTGATTATGTAACAAACCAAAGTACTTGCCCTTTGCGATATTCAACAGAAAAGATGCTCCAAAAAAGGGACAATATGGATGAGGCACTTTGGAATGCTGTTTATCAGCAAAGACCAACACCACCAGAAGAATTTTTATTTGCAATTAGCAAACTACAAACTTATGATGATAGCACTTATCCTAAAAAAGAAATGTTGGAAAATGAAACACAATGTTATGCATTTATTGACCCTACAAGAAAAGGAACTGACTTCTTTTCAATGCCTATTTTTAAGCGATATAGAATTGACAAAAATAGGTGGTCGAAATGGTATTGGATTGACATAATATTTGAGCAAAAAGCCACCAAAGAATTAATGTTTGATATTGCATTTAAGATTATTAATCATAGAATTACGAAAGTTGGCTATGAAAATAACATTGATGTAAGTTTTGATTCTGCATTAAAATATACATTAAGAGATTTAAATTATAGTGGTTCAGTGACAATCGAACCATTTTACTCTTCAAACGAAAGCAAGCAAATGAAAATTAGCAATGCATCTTTTGGGATGAAAAAAGAAATAATTTACCCTGCACCTAAAATGTTTGCAATGAATAGTCCGATGGGAAAAGCAATGAACCAACTTACAATGTGGAGTTTATCACAACGCTATGGCGACCACGATGACTGTCCCGACTCTATATCAATGTTTGTAAAATATTATTGCGAAGAGCAAAGAGCAAACACAATGGAAGTGTTTAACAAATCAATTTTAGGCTTTTAAACCACAATTTTTGTGGTTTTTTTATTTTTTAGTTGACAAACATTAGAAAATGTTGTAGTATATGGCGATTTTAAGACTTCCACTTGTCCTAGTGTGTCATTTTGAAAGGAAAAAAGATTATGAGTACAGAAACAGAACAAGCAATAAAGAGTTTATACATTCCAAAAGTGTTTAAAGGTAGAGAAAAAGTAATAATGCCTATTTCTAAAGAACTTTTTATGAAAGACCCATTAATTGCTTTAAGAAAATATCTAAACCAAACAATAGGTATTTTTAATGGAAATGTTAGTGATATTGAAACTCTACACGAATATTATTTAGGTAATCAATCGATTTTTTCAAAATTAAGAAAGGATGAATCACTAATTAATAATAAAGTAGTAGAAAATCATATATATAAACAAGTAAATTTTAAAGTAGGTTTTATGTATGGTAATCCACTAGAATACACTATTACAAACGAGAAAAAAATAGACACTGATGATATGACATATTTAAACTCATATTTAAACGATGTTAACAAAGCAAGTTTAGATATTGAAAAGGCACAAGATTTGTATGAATTTGGTGTTGCTTACCAAAGATTAATTCCACGTAGGCAAAAATTAAGTGAGTATGATATTGAAAGTGAAGCACCTTTTGAATTAGTAAATATGCCAGTAAAGCAAACATGTGTTGTGTATTCAAACGATATTCCAAATGAACCATTATTTGGTATGGTAATAAGTGATGACCGCAATACAGAAAACTACAAATCATTCAAGACAGTGCAAATTTATATGCCATATCGAAGAATAGTTTATAAAAACAATAATTTTGTACAACCAATCGAAGATATTCCACAACCATATAGTTATATTCCTATTCAAGAGTTTTGCTTAAACAAAGATAGAATAGGTATTATCGAAATTGGCGTTCAATTGCAAAACTTAATAAACAATATTGATAGTTCGCAAATGGATGGTATTGAGGAAGAAATTAATAGTTTTATAGTTATGATTAACCAAAGAGTTGATGAAGACTTTATAAACTTAATTAAAACGTTGAAAAGAGAGCGTGTACTTGTACTTAATACACAAAATCCACAAACACCAGCAGACTTGAAACTTGTTTCTACCAAACTTGATCAAGGTTCAACAAATCAATTTTACGAAAGGGTTTTAAAAGCCTTATATGACATTGTAGCCGTACCTCAAGCAAGTGGAAATGTTACGAGTGGTGGCGACACAGGGCAAGCGAGATTGCTTGGCAATGGTTGGGAATCAGCTCAAAATCAAGCACAAGTAGACCAACAATATTTGATAAAATACGAACGTGAATTATTGAAAAACATAATTAAGATTTGCAAATTAACAGAAAAATGCCCGGTTAATGAGATAAATGCAAGTGATGTTGCAATTAAATTTAACATTAATATGTCAAACAACTTATTAGTAAAAGCTGAAGCATTAAAGATGTTAAATGAAGCACTAGTACCAGAAAAGGCAATATTGTCAATTTGTGGTATTACAAAAGATGTTGATGGTTTAGGCGATGATTGGAAGAAAAACAAACAAAATCAAGCTCAAATCGAACAACAAAATAATAATCAAAGTATAAATAGTTAAATAAACTAATTATATATATATCAAACAAAGTTAGAGAAAACTTTTTAAAAAACGCAGGAAGTTAGAGAAAACTTTAAAAAACGCAAGGAGAAAAAAATATGAATTTTTTAAAAGCAAACAAAACACAAATTCCATTTAAACTACAATTCTTTGGTGAGGGCGAACCTACACCAGAACCAAATCCAAATCTAAAAACGTATTCACACGAAGAATATGAAAAACTTAAAGCAAGTTTTGATAAAACTTCAAGTGAATTAGCAAGTTTGAAAAAACAAGTACAACAAAAAATGACTGATGAAGAGAAAAAAGCAGAAGAAGATATGGCTTTACGTGAAAAATTAGCAAATTATGAAAGCCAATTAGAAAACTTAACTCTTGAAAAGTCATTAACTAAAAACAACTTATTTAGTAGTGAAGAAGCACAAAATATTTTAAAATCAAAAGATAACAAAAGTGAAATGTTAGAAAGCATTATGACATTGGTTAGTGCAAAAATTGAACAAGCAAAGAAAAATGCAATAGCCGAGTTTATGCAATCTAGCAATGTGACTGGTGGAATTAAAACACCAAATTCTGCTGATGATGAAATTATTGCAATGGCAAAACGAGCTTCAAAAACTACTCAAAAAAGTAATTTCTTTTAAAACAAATTAAAAATTTCACAGGAGGAAAAAATTTAATATGGCTAATTACAATTTTGAAAAAACAGTATTAGACATGCATAGCTTTTATTACACACTTCCTTGTCAAGTGACTAATACAGGCTTAACTGCCGATTCAAACGGCAAAAAAATTATTAAAGCTGGTACACCAGTTGGTGGCGATACTAACGCTTTATTAAACAGAGATACAGCAGTTTTAATTGCAACAAACGATGCAACTAATGGTGCTAAAACACAAGGTGTAGTTATTCACGATGTAGATGTAACCGCTGGTCAAACAACAGCAACTGTTGCTTTTGCTGGTGTTATTGATATGGCAAAAATGGATGCAGGTTTTGTTCTTGACTCAAAGGTTACTTTCCCTCACGACATAATTTATATGAAAGGAAGAGGTTTCTAATATGCCATCAATTGCAGAATTATATACAACTAAAAACATTAAAACTTATTGGGATGCTAGAAAGCAAGAAGAAACTAAATACGTTGGTATCGATGAGTTATTTGGTTCAAGAAAACAATTAGAAGATACAATTGATTCAGTTTCTGGTAAAAGTGGTTATACACCAGCTTTACTATTAAATAGCCCTGATTCTAAAACAGTTTATCGTGAAAGAGGCGAAATTACTGTTGAACAAAAAAAGATACCATTCTTCAAAGAAGGTATGCAAGTAGATGAAAAACATATCATTGAATTAATGAAATTAGAGGGAAACCCTAATCGTGCATTAGTTCAAATGGTATATGATCGTATGTTTAACGATAGCTATCAACTTTACTTAAGTTCGCGTATGACACGTGAAATAATGGTTAATCAATTACTTTCTGAAGGTAAAGTTTCTTTTGCCTCAAATGGTGCAGCTTTTACAGCAACTTATAACATTACAAAAGAGACTGATTTAGCTGGTACAGCAAAATGGAGCGATTTAGAAAATTCTGACCCTCTAAAAGATATTAGAAAGATGAAAAAAGATGCTAAAATTAATGGCGTTGCAAGAGCAATGTGTAGTCCAACAACTTTTGATTATATTGTCAACAATGCTAAAATTAAGAAACTTCTTGTTAATCCATGGGGTAGTGCCGATATATCAGATGCTGATGTATTAAATTTAATTTATACAAGAACAAATGTAAGATTATATGTAAATGATACTTATTATATGAAAGATGATAAGAGCGATGCTCAAATCTTCCCAGATAATATCATTTCATTATTCCCTATTGGAAAATTAGGCGATATTGTATTCTCAGTTACACCTGAAGAAAGAGTATTGTTAAATACACCTAATGTTGCTACAGTTTCAATCGTTGATGATGGTGTTGCTATTGTTGAAACAGTAGACCCTGATGCAGTTGCTATTCAAACAAAGATTGCAATGCGTTGCTTACCAGCACTTGACATTTTCCCAGACCAAATTGTAACATTAAAAGTAGCATAGAAAAAAATAACATGCAAGGAGATGTAAAGAGATGAATTGTAATTGTAACAAAGTTAATGCAATAAGTTATTTTCACGACAAATATCCTCAAATAAAAATGAGTGATTTAGAAATGCTTAATGAAAGTGCAAAAGAAATCTTAATACATCTTCTTTTTAAATCTTCATATACAGTATCAGAAACGCAAAGAGCGTATGCTTATGAACATTATCATTATTGGTTAATACGTTGTATGCAAGAAATGATAGAGCGTTCGGGAGCTACAAGTGCAATATCTTATTCTGAAAATGGCATCTCAATATCTTGGAATCAAGCTCAATTATCACAAGCGTTGAGGGATGAAATAGTTCCGATAGCAACAGTAAAAGGGTATTAGAGTATGTGGGAAAAAGAAATATGGATAGCCAAGAGAAAAAGTATTGAAACAAATAGTGATGGTTGGCAAATCGAGATTTTTGATAAACCAAAAAAATACTATTTGAATTATCAACCAGTTTCTGGTATGACAAGCTATTTACAATATGGTGAGAAGATAACGGATGTATATCGAGCTTTTGTAGATAGAGCCTATTATCAAGGTGTAATAAATGTTGGCGATAGGGTGTATTTGAACGATGGCTTAATTTCAGAAGATGAGTTAAGAAAGTTAGCAGAAAGCGATAACAAGTATTGTGAGAATGCGAACTATGTTGTTAAGTCAGTATTGCCACAAAATTACAAAACAAAGATTGATTTTATTAAGAGATAGGAGAAGATTAAAATGGAAGAAAGAAAAAAAACTATAAAAGTACGCAAAGGTACAACAGTTAAGACCGTTCCTGAACGACAAAAAGAAGATTATTTAAGAAATGGTTGGTATGTTGAAAAAGATTATGCAAATATGAATCCATTTATAAATAGTTCAATTTATAATACTAAAAATAAATAATATATTATGCTAGATATAAAGTTTGAAGGTAATTCAATAAGAGACATACAAGCAAGAATTAAGCAATACCAAAAACTTATTAAAATCGTTAACGAACAATTTATAATTGAAAGCCTTGAATGGATTCGAGACAAGGCAAATGACAATCTAGAAAATAGAGTTGGGTATTTTGCAGGGACTTTGAATTTAAGAGAATATTGGCAAATTACGAAAACAAGTGAGAATACTTACGAGTTAAGAAATACCAATGAAAAAGGGGCTTATGTTGAATTTGGTACTGGTATTGTGGGCTATGGTTCACACGAAAAAGCCGATGAAGTTCGATATGAATATGATGTAAACAATCATGGTGCGTTTGGGTGGAATTGGTACAACGAAAAAGATGGTTACCTAGTTAAAGGTTTTACTGGTTATGAGGGTAAATCATTCTTGTGGGATGCATTTTTTGATTATTATTCAAATGGAGAATTTGCAAAAATTTACGAGCGTATTTATAGGCAAATTATTGGTTTAAGTTAAATAGGAGTGATAAAAGTATATGTTAAACACAAAAGTTGAAAATAGCACGGTTTTTGAGCCTTATAATGAAATTTACGAGGTATTGAAAGACTATGTAGAGAATACATACAATAATAATCACGTTGGGAGCAAGAATGTTGAGGTTTTGAAAAACAAAATTTCACAAGAAACACCATGTGTAATATTTAGCGAACCAATAAACAAATTACAAACACAAAGCACAACATATGATAATACTACAAGAACACTTAATTATGATATAAACATATATTGTAATAAAAACAATAATAGTGAACAAATTGTTAGAGAATTAGCAATTTTGGTAATTGAGGTAATGCAAGGGCATTATCATATGAATGGTGGCGTAATAGCAATTATGCCACAATTTGATAGCCCTCTAAAAGATAGTTATCAAGCGAACTTAAGATTTACAACTAACTATATACCAAGTAGAAGTAAGTTGTATTAAAAATTTAAAAGGAGAAAACAAATGGGCAGAAGTTTTAGAGAATTTAAAGAGCATAATGTTCGTGCTGGTTTAGGTACAGCGTTATGTTATAGATTATCAAGCGAAACAAAATATCATATTTTAGCACCAGTAGAAAGTTTACCAGCGGTTTTTGGTACACCAGATACAATTGAATACTCTTCAACTACTAATAGAAACGTTACAAATGTAATGGGTAAAAATAGTACTGAAACAATTGAAATTAATTTGCCTTATAATCTTGACTATATTGCTATATGCGATAATATCAATGATTTAGAAGTTAATTTTGCGTATATTGATTTAGATGATTTTTCTGGTCAAGAATTTACAGGTAAACCTAGATACCATTTAGCAGATGTTGGAACTTCAGATATTAAAACAATTGTATTATCTATTGCTGTAACAAACGCAAATGAATACATTACTGAAGATTTATATGATATTTTCCAAGATACCGTTTCAATTTTATCACCTATTCCTGCTAGTATTGAACTTTCATCAACAGATACAACAGGCATTACTATAAACTTTTTAACTGATCCAAGTGATGCAACGTTAACATTTTCAAGTAATAATCCAACTGGTGTTTTAGTAGAAAAAGGTAGTAAAAACATAACAATTAAAGCAGGTTCTTCAGCAACAGCTGGTAGTGCAATAGTTACAATTATGGCAACAAAAGTTGGCTATGCACCTAATCAAAGAAAGATAAAAGTTTTGGTTGTTGAAAAATAGAAATAATTTGAAAGGAATATAAAAATGAGACCATACATTGAAGATAGAGATGGAAATAAATACGAATTTCGCAGATTAACTAGAAGAGAAAAACTTAATCTAGTTAAAAATGCAAGCGAAATTGAAAAAGCTAGTGATGAGAAAAAGATTGAATTAACTGATGAATTACTTTATACAATACTTCAAACTGTTTCAAGTGTAGACCACGAGAAATTTGAAGATATATTAGACTATAATGAAGAAATTTATGGGTTTGAACAAGTAATAGAATTAGAAACAGCAATCATTAGTTGGGTTTTTACTCAAGCAGGTGGGGAAACAATCAAAGTTCATCCTTACCTAGAGGAAATGAAGAAGAAAGAAGAATTGGAGAAGAAGGAAGAAGTAGAACAACCAGCGACACCAATTCAATACGATTCAATCGAAATTTAAACATTTTAAACGACAAGTATGGTGGTGATTTGGAGCATTTTTATTTTTGCGAAGAATTACCACTAGCTTTAGAATATGGAATGACACCACATGAATATTGGGATGAAGATGAGGATTTATTTTTAGCATATCAAAAAGCGTATTACAATCGATTACACAAACAAGCATATTTGCAAGGATTGTATAATTATGATGCACAAGTAACAGCTTTAGCTAATGCAATGAGAGACCCAAAGAAAACACCAAAGCCATATGAATATCATTCCAAAGATGTTTACAATCCTTTCAACGAAGAAAATAATAAGCCAAAAGGTTATATTAATACTATTGATAATACTGAAAATAATAATAAGTTATATAGTATTAAAAAAATAGCCGAAGAAAGGAGAAAACAACAAAATGCCAGTTGATTACACATTAGGCAATTTAGTAGTTAATACACAAGTAAAAGATGCAAATGGTTCGATACAATCGCTTAAAGGGCTAACCACAGCACTAAACTATTTAAACAACGCAATGAAAAAAGTTGCGGAGTCAAACGTAGATTTAGACCAAACAGGCAAAAAGTTCGAGGGTTTAACAAAAGCGATTCAACCATTTACAAGTGAATTAAGAAAATCAGAAAGTGCTTGCAAGGCATTTACAAACGCAATCAAAGTTTTAAACAAACAAAAATTAAGCACTTCAAGTATAGAAAAGGCAAGTGCAAGTTTAAAAACGGCACAAGCAAAATTACAACAAATCAATGGCACGGCTAATCAAACACAAAACATTTTTGATAGCCTTACCAAAAGTAAAATATTTAATATAGGTAAAATATACGCTATATATAATTATACTAAAAGATTTACCTCACAACTTTCAAATGCGGTTGATTATGCTGTAAACTTTGAAGAAACTTTAAATAAGTTCCAAGTTTCAATGGGCGACCAATACTCAAAGTCATTAAAGTTTGTTGGCAATATAACACGTGCTTTCAACTTATCGACTGAAAGTATAATGAACTATCAATCAACATTTAAAAACATGTTAGATAGTTTGGGTGGTTTATCAAGCGATGTTACTTACAAATTAAGTGAAACAATCACACGAATGGCGATTGACTATGGTTCACTTTTTAATGTTCCAATCCAAAAATCAATGGAACAATTTCAACAAGTGTTAAGTGGTCAAATTAGAACAATACGTACTGTTGCGGGTTATGATGTTAGTGAAACCTCTTTGTATAACATTTACAAAGAAATTGGTGGCACAAAAACTATGAGGCAATTAGACCAAAACGAAAAACGTTTATTAAGAATAATTGCTTTACAAAAACAAATGCAACGAACTGGTGCGGTTGGCGATTTTGAAAAGACTTTAAGCAATACAGCCAACATTTTAAAGCAAATTCAAGAAACAACCAAAGAAATACTTACTTTGTTTGGTAGATTGTTTTTAGGTTCAGTTGGAAACCTTTCAGAAAAAGTACTTGGTGCGACAATAGCATTAAGAGATTTCTTAAATTATTTAAACAAAATAAAAGGTTATGAATATCAAGATTTTACTAAAAATGCAAGTGGTGGTTTAATAGGTGGAGTTACTGAAAGTGCCGAAGAAGCCACTGATGCCGTAACTGAATTAAAGAGAAGTTTATTAGGCTTTGATAAATTAAACATTTTATCTAGCACAAGTTCTAATACTAAAACAGCCGTAAATGATTATTCTTTCTTGACAAGTAAAATTGGCGAATATGAAGAATTAATTCAAAAAGTAAGCAATGGTTCACAAAAGGTAGCCGACAATATACTTAATTGGTTAGGATACACAAGAAAAGAAAATGGTGAAATTGAAAAGACTTCAGGTGCGATTAATCGTTTAGCTGGAATGTTAAATGTTTTAAAAATTGCATTTAAAAGTTTAATTTCAATTATAACAGTTAAAAAAGGTTTTGGAATATTTAAATTTTTTAAAAATCTTCCTGAAAATTTGAA